>Ga0208744_1000083_pt1 | contig 44324 bp, 77 predicted proteins | sample CryBogCBH24Aug09_FD_184620 | JGI IMG/M metagenome (GOLD analysis project Ga0208744, IMG submission 184620) | Freshwater microbial communities from Crystal Bog, Wisconsin, USA - CBH24Aug09 (SPAdes) (version 2) | ecosystem: Environmental > Aquatic > Freshwater > Lake | place: Crystal Bog...
TGCCACACCTTCCGCAGATAGGGGAACTTTGTGAAGGTAGACTGGATGGTACCAAGGATAGTGGCGAGGCGCACTTTGCGCAATAAAGTCTCGAGTGTGTCGTCATGTCTTACTACTGCCTCTGTTAAATTGCAAAATTGATAAGGTCGAAGAATGATTTCAGAGCACGGATTTGTTCCAAATTCGAAATTAGGATCACGGTGTCCGTATTTCTCCACGGTTTTTTTAGCGGCTTCACGATTAAATATTCCCCGTTCACCAGAGCGGGAGTTATATAGCGAGAGCCACTCTTCCATAAATTTCCCCACCGTAGGAGTCTCATTATAAACCGCACTGTTGTTGGCGAGTGCACGATGAGGTGCTGTTTCCCACCATGGGCCAGCTTTAGCATGTCGAATCCTTTCATCATCTAAGTCTGACAAGGATATCATAGCTGAGCGACGAACGCCGCCTACTACAACTACCTCACCAATTTTGCACATTAAATCGTGGCACTCAAGCGAATTGAGTTTGCGACCCTTTGCGCCTTTAAATGTTGCCACAACAAACTCAAACAAATCAATTAATGGTTGCGGCCCTGAAGCTCTTCCACCAAATGTTTTGAGTCTGGCTCCGGAGGGGCGAACTGTGGAAGTATCCCACTTTGGGATTTCTCCTGCGTAGAGGTGGGCGATGAGCAGACGTAATGATTTTGCCCATCCTTCTTTTGAATCGTGCACTTGAATTGTTCCGGAATAATCAAACAAGTTTTCTGGCACTTCGGGCAAACGGTTAATGTACTTTGATTCAACTGAGAATCCAACGCCAGTTCCGCAAAGCAAAATGAACATGGCTTCGTCAAAACTTTTGGGGTCATCCACCGGGAGATAGCTGCAGTTATAGACGCAAGTATTGTCACGATCGGCACTCTTTCCTGCCGTCATCATGGCACGCATGGACGGCATAAGTTCTAGGTTATGGATAGCATCAAATAATTCATTTTTTAAATCTTCGTCTTGGGCAATTGCTGGGGTACGGGTAAAAATATAATCCACAAAACGGTTAACTGTTTCTGCCCATGTTTCTCTGCGTTTCTTTTCATCTACAAATCGGGCATATCTACTGGCGGCAATGTACTCTTGATACTGATCCATTTATTGTTTTTCTCTAGTTATGGGTTAATAAAGGGCAAAAAGGGCGACCAGTTTCTAGTCGCCCCGCCCACTACATGGGTACTTCTTAAATTGCGAAATCTGCTGCGGCGGATGTTGCACCGCCAAACTTCTCACCGTCCTCTAACTTCTGAACGTTGTTTAAACCTGCTGCAATACCTTTAGAACCACTTGCATCGTATGGGTAAAGGGTAAGTGACGCACGACCATAGCAACCGCTATAGAACTCGTCTTTGTCCATAATTGGATTTAATTCAGCATCAACAATACCTGGCTTCTCATTAGAGTTGGCATTGATGAAATAGTGACCGGCGTATACTGGATCATCTTTTTCCGCATCGCCATCACGCAGACCACCTTTAAGCATTTTAGGAATGCTTCCGCCAAAGTAAGCTGCGTTAGCTTGCTTGGTTTCTTCAAAGGCTTTATTGAAACGTGCTACTGTGTCTTTGTCAGACTTGGGGATTAGGATTGATACAGAGTACTTCAAAGAACCGTTCAATGTCTCAGCTGGTTCAAATACGTGAACAAACGAGAAACGAACTTTGCCAGTTACAAACTTGGTCTTTACTGATTTGACTGCCATAATAATTTTTACCTTTTTACATTTTTAGTGACTCAGACTTAAAGGAGCTGAATCGGTACCCTACTCATACTAATGCAAACTTCTTACTACTTATTTTCCACGATGTGAAATATTTACGCATCGTACAAAATTCCGTGAGCCGCTAGGGCTTGACGCATCGCCAAAGCGTTCATAAAATCGGCATGAACACTCATATCTTCTAATAATTCTGGTTCTTCAAAAACCATGTCAGTAATCTCTTCAATGCGCATTCTTAGTTGATGCACACCGGTTCGTTCTCTGCCACCCACTAAACCATCAAAGTCTTTGTAAAACTTATCAATTAAAATATCGGGCACTTCAAACTCTGAATCGCTGTATTTAACTAACATTGGTGTCCTTCTTATAATTGTAATGTCACCATAACTAGGCCTACGTTACCAAGAGCATACCCTAAAAAAGATATGCCCATGCCAATTTGACCTTTTATAAAAAATTGAATTGCCACAAATGTGTATACGCAACCTATAAAACCAATTAACCATGCGTTCATTCAAAGTCATCCTTTGCTGTTTCTTTAACTTTAACTAGTTTTGGTTGACCTTCTGGACGTATAACTAAATCACCTAAATGGGCCATAACTTGCTTGTTTATTTTTTCCAATGATGCCAAAGACTTAAGTTTGGGTGGTTCCCAAATAACTTTTTCATCCATGCCTTTTTCAATAAGCACAGTAGCTGCCAACGCATGATCAGATATTTTTCTGTGTGTTACAGTTGTTGCTAGCTTATAGCCAGGGGGGATAACGCTGTTGTTAATTGCTTGTTCTAAGGCATAATCCTCAACGTCGTTAACCCATGTGCGTAAATCTTGGGCCCTGGAAAGAACTAGACTCATTTCATCTTCATCTAGTAGCGGGGCGGGTCTAAATTCTAGCTTTGCGATTTCCGAGTTAAAGTCCGAGCGCGCCCTGCACTGCGTTTTGGCGCGGCAGAATTGACAGTGGTCACCTGGGAGGAACTCACCTGTGCCTGACCACGCTTTTTTGGCTTTTGGTTTGACGAAGTAGTTCGCCCAGTCGACAAGTTTGCTGATACTTGTGCCGTCGGTGCTAATGCTGTCAAGTCTGGGTTGGTGGATTGTGTAACTGACTTCACGTATGTCCGGCCATTCTTCTTTGAATTTAGACCACGCGCCGAGCGCGTAGAGGCGGAGCTGGGGGTTGTCTTGGGCGTGGACAGGGATACCTTTTCCGAATTTAAGATCAATGACTCTAATTGCGTGTTTCGAAAGGATGACGACGTCCGCAGTACCAAATCCATCAGGTACCCAGTCACTGAAATCCACACGTTGTTCAAACAACGGAGTATCGCCTTCACCAATTTGTGAACGAACATACAAAACGTAATTATCGACGTTAGCCTCGAAATCGTCATCATAGTAGGATGTTGATTTAATGATTTCGTATTCTTTTTCATATTCTTCAATTCCTATTTGACCGTAGTAATGGCGCAATTTAACTTCTGCCAAAGCGTGAGCCATAGTTCCTTCTTGTGAGAAGTCAAAAGAACCTGGAGCTCGTTTTTGTTCGGGGAGGGTTGCTTCTAGTCTGGCAGATGGTGTGCAGGTTAGCCAGCGTTTTGATCCTGATGCTGAGAGCAGCGCGTGTGCGGTCATTTTTAGCCTTTTTAGTAAATGTTCGTCTTACATATACTAATGCAAAAAATAGGGCCTGACAAGGCCCTTTTTGTACCACAATGTGAAATATTTTATTTTAGGGAGGAAATTAGATCAGCTATCTCTTTATTAAAGTCGACCACAACTTCTTGTTTTATTTCGGCTTTAATTTCACGACTGTCTTTGTAGTCCTCTGGATACTGTCCACGAAGGGCAATTTCGGCAACGCGGGAATTAAACCCACGGTTGTCAATATTGGCTAACATCATGTTTTCCCAGTATGCTTGACCATAAGTTGTAGCTAAGTCCATAGCTTCTGCAAACTTAGGATCTTCTTTTTTAAGTTTAATTGCTGTAGATTTGCTGATATTTAAAGCAGCATACATAGCTTTTTGCGATGCGCCCTGTTTGCCAAGTTCTAAAATAATCTTGGCGTGTGCATCTGTAAATTTAAATTTTTTAGCTACCACATTTCCACCTTTTTAGACTTGCTGCTTTGCGTGTTGGTTTTCCGTTCTCGTCCTTCATAGGGCCGGGCACACCAGACATGCGAGCACAGAATGATTTTTTACGAGGGCCACCTTCTGGTTGAGGGGCTTTTAGATGACTGCCGTTTTTGGAATTGTAAGCCTTGCGACCAGCTGCTGTCATGCCAGCACCTTCTTTGGTACTTAAATAATGACGGCCTTCGCCTTTAGTTGTTTTGGCAATTGGTTTGTCGTGTTTTACTGAGCCGCCGCTAGCTTTTTTAGCTGTTTTGGCGGACTCAACAAATGCTTGTTTGGTTGGCGCACCAGCCGAACCCGGTTTGCGCATGTGTTCGCCGGAACCGCGTTTAATGCGTTCTTGTTTTGCGTGAATGTTTGCGTAGAGTCCGGGTTTGGTGGCCATGATGTACCTTTAAAATATAACGCTAACGCCAGAACGTTTGAGTTTTAAAACTTCTTCACGTTGGGCATCGCTGACAAACTTATTGATTTCAATGGCTTTATTAATAACATCGTCCATTGTGGGAAATTTAGGTGCTAGCTCTAGTGTTTCTTTAGAGGTCTTGTTGAGCAATTCCCAAGCTGCCATGTTGGCATTGTACTGGGTCTCTAAAAAATCTTTAGCTGCGTTAAAAACGGAAAAGCGTAATTCGTATGGGCTCATGTATTTCTCCTATGTGTATGTGTGTGGGTGCTGGTCTTTCCCAGCCGTCATCCCAAACGTCTTTGGGCAAATGCAAGGCTTCTTTACGCCCGCAGGAGCGCTTCACAGCGAGTCCTATATTTACTAATGCAAATAAAGCACTCAATCCGCCCTAGTCTGGCAGGATGATGGTTTTCTTAGGTTTAGATGGTGGTTTGTCATTTTGTTGCATTTCCATCATTTTTCTAAACGTTGGCATCATCTCATTGACAATGACTTTGGTCATGGCTTCAGCTTTTAAGCGGTGAACCATTTCCTCTTCTTCACTAGACTTTTTAGTTTTTTCTTCTACGGCTTTAGCAATATCGTTGCTAAATTTACGATGCCGTAAAAACTGGCGCATAAAATTATCCATTGGCTGCTTCCTCACTTGCTTTTAATGCTGCCTCTAAACCTTTTTTGGCTTGCTCAATTTGTGGGCTAACTTGTGAGTGCAAGATGTTCATCATCTCTGCCTTCATTGTGGTTGGTGCTTGTTGTGGTAAATCTAAGATGGCCATCAATACATTAAAGCCTCGAACAGTCAGTTCAATCTTAATGCTCATGTCATCTAATACATCAGTTTTATCATTCATTCTTTTTACCTTTCTTCTTGATAGGCCCAAGCACTCTTTCTCTTTCTGCGAGCTTTACTGGGTCGGTGCAATACTGATTTAATTCAAACACTCTGGCGTGCATATCCATCAACTGCCAACAACGCATTTCGTGCATCATCTTGATACCAAGCAAAGTGTTAGCCACTTCATCTTCAGTCATTGGTTTTTCTGCATCACCATGATATTTATAAAATGATTCAAGATCATCAGATGTTTGCCATACTTTATAGATGGCATCTTCCATATCCCACGCTGTGTACTTTTTCATCTGCCACACTCCTCTTTAATTTTGTTTGCTATAGATGGTGAACGCTTTTCAATTTCCCTGCGAATGTACCACTCTGCTTTGCGCAAATCTTCAATCGCGTCATCTTTAAGATCCGCGCGCCAGATATATTTAATGGCGTTACCTAGGTTAAAACCCATATGTTCAGTAATTTGAATGCAGTCAACGCCAGATGGATGACTGGTATAGTGTTTAGGATTGTTGACTACGTCGCTCATGTTTTCTCCTTAATTCGCTTTCTACTGCCTTTACTTCTTCTGCTGTTTCGCATACCCATAAAGTTTCAATGTCGGGATACTGACTTGTATCAATATCTTCAACACCGGTCAGTGTTTCAATGATTGGATAACCTTTGTATATGCGTTCAATTACAAAATGACTCATAGTTTTAATTCCTTTTTAATAAACTCTACGCCTTTTGCAAAATGATAGCGCCAATGTTTTTCCGATAAACCTACTTCTGTATAAGACAAACCATCTAAAAAACTTGTTAATACAAACCGCTGCTTGACAGGCATACATTCATTTATTAGATGTCTAATGTCATCTATATCTTCCGGGTCCCATGGCAACCAACCTTCAATAATTTGGTTCGACATACCTTCTGCGTCATCCTGTTCGATTGGGTCTGGGTCTTCGTCAGATAGGCGTGGGGCCACAGCGTTGACTTTGTATTTGGTTTTTGTTCTCATGGCTATACTAATGCAAAATTTAAGGACTCTAGCAGGGCATCTTGCAAATTTATTTTACCCTCTAAAACTTTGACGACGTGCTCGTCGATGCTATTAGACAAAACTAGATGGTGTATAATAACCGGCTTTTCTTGCCCTTGGCGGTAAATACGTGCGTTGGCTTGGATGTAGTTTTCCGAAGACCACGGGAGGTCGAACCACACCGTTTGTGCAGTGTCACCAACGTTGCACTGTAGATTGAGGCCGATTCCCCCAGATTGGGGATGGGCAAGGAGCATACGAATCTCGCCGCGACGCCACGCTGCAATGTTGTCATCGTCCAGCACCACAGCCTGCGGGAATTGAAGACGTAATCGCTGGAGGCTGTGCTTGAAGTGGTAGAAGACAAGAGTGGGAGACGAAGACTCTTCCATGATCGACTCAAGGCGTTCCAATTTAGCGCGGTGTACTTCCTGCGCTTCTCCATCTTCTGCATAAATTGCGCCGCTGGTGAATTGGAGTAACTTGCCCGCCAGCGCCGCTGCTGTCGGAGCTGTGATTTTTTCTTTACCGATTTCAGCGACCATGTCTTTTCTAAGTTGATCATATTTAGCCTTTATATTTTTATCAATTTCAATTGGATGATGTAAATTAGTTAGCGGAGGTAATTCAAGATAGTCCTCAGCTTTGAGCGAATAACAGATATCCGACACTTTTTCTTGTATCTGCAGATGGGCGCCCAGCTTAGGCTTCCAGTTATACACTACGCGTGTATGGCGATTAATCTGGTCTGGCTCCATATACTTATCTCTGAACCTGGTTAGGCTAGTTTCCAGACGTTCGCCAAGGTCCAATATACCCACCTGTGACCAGAGATCTCCTATGCCCTGAGGGGTAGGTGTGCCCGTTAGAATTAAACGCCTCTGAAAGCCCTTTAAATGCTTCCTAAGTGCCTTAAAACGCTTAGTGCTTGGGTCCTTAAATCGGCTTGATTCATCAATCACTAAGTTAGTGAACACTAACTTATTTTGCGCTTCACAAAGCCATGCTACGTTTTCAAGATTTATAAGATATACATTAGCATCCGCGGCCAGTGCAGCCTCCCGCTGCGCAGGACTGCCCAGCACCTTTACAACTTTTAGGTGTTTCAGATGTTCCCATTTTTTGATCTCCGCATCCCATACTGTCTCGGCCACCCTCTTCGGTGCTATGATCAATGTCTTGCCCTCGAACTGTTCCGCTATGATTGTCAGGGTTGTTGCTGTTTTGCCAAGTCCTGGTGGTAGGAACAGCCCCAAGTTCGGCACCGACTGCGCTTTGGATATGATTTCTTTCTGATACTGGTGCAACTGATTGCGCTTGAGCATTTAAAACTTCTTTCCTTTTATCGTGTAGCCAATCGGCTACAGCATACAATTCTTTTTCTGTGGCGTCTTGTTTAATTGTGTTTGCCCAATAAGATATAAAAACTACGTTACCTTTAATGTATCCCAATTCAGGTACTACTCTATCTAGCGACGGGGTGTATCTGTGTGATTGCCCTTGATGCCTGCCCCACACAAATTTTATACCAAACACCGGACATTCATCTGTGGCTATGGATAATAAATGCTCCAGGTCTAAATTAATTGGCAAGCCTTTTTGTTTTGCTCGGTCTCTTGCTTTTGTAAGATACCGCATAACGTGACCTCTTTTAGAACTGTCGTATTTCTTTTTAGCAATCTTATAACGTTCCTTGGCTTCTAATGAAATCATCTACGTCCTCTGTTGATCTTAAAATGTGTACGGGAAAGCCCTGCTCGCCAATCTCATCAAACACTAGTGTCTGGCGTGGTGATAATGAGCCTGTTTCCGTTTTCAGTTCGATCAAGAAGATCTTCTGGTTTAAAAAGACTATTCTGTCCGGTACTCCGCTGACGGTGCTGATCCACTTGAATGTCAACCCGTTCAACTCTTTTATTCGCTTTTGGAGGTATTTTTCTATTTGCTTTTCTAACATTTTTACCCTTTTCGTGCATGCAAATTTTAAAGACCTGGTTTACTAAATGGCCGGTTAAGTATGCGCGTGTTTCATTTACAAATCCGTCATCTTCGCCAATGTACTCAGCAAGGTGATCAATGGCGTGACTTACTTCATGCGCAATGGTATCTACTAGCTCGGACAAATCGTTATCGTCTACCAGGCTCATGTCAAACACCATGACAATGATTGCGTTCATGCCGTCGCCGACCATGTGGGTTTCTGCAATGCCTGTTTCTAACGCGTTGGCTTTGAGCCCGATCTTGTGGTCTTTGAGAATCTGTTGAAATACTTTATCATCAAAGCACAGTTTAATAACTTGCGGAAAGAAGCCTGTATCCAGCTTGTAGTAGTTATACTTCATTAGTGCCTCGTTGGTTTTTTCTCAATAATTTCTTCGTTCTCAACTATTTGACGAATGCCTTCCATAAGCGCTTCAACTTCTTCGTCCGACAAGCCAAGTTCATCGGCCCAGCCTTCATCAAATTCTACCGTTCGTTTTTTGGTCATTTTGATTCCTTGGCCTTCTTAACGCCTTTAGCTTCGCGCAGATCGTGTGAGTGTAATTTCTTACCAACTTTCTTTGGTACTTCGCCAGCAGACTCGGCTACCTTGGCAGCTTTCTTTCGACCAGCAAACTCGCCCGAAGATAACAAGAATCCACGTTTGTCTTCTTTCTTTTTACGGCCTGCCTTCTTTTCAATCTCTTCGTGCGAGTAAGCAATCGATGGTGCTGGAATTACTTTGCCAGACTTCTCTTTGATTGCGGGGACCTTGACAGTTTCTTTTTTGGTTGCCATACGTTTTTGTTCCTTGTGTTTTAGTTTTAATGCTAAGTTAATTGAATAGACAATCCCTTCCCATGTTGCTCGGTCAAGCACAACGGGGATGAGTTCTTGTCCTCTTGCTAGCTCTGCGAATTTCTTTGACAGATATTCATCCATTGCCCTTTGCTGTTTTTTACTTTGTATCTTTGGCATTTTGCTTTTGCTCTACATGCCATTTACACAACTCTTTGTAATATTGTATTTTGGACTCGAGCTTTTTAACGCGCTCGTCATAAATGCGCTGTTGCTCCACGTAATCCTTGTCACGTGGACGCGCGCAGTAGCCAGTGATAATGCCAAACAAAATGGCGATGAAGATATCAGTCATTTCGATGGTATGCGTCGTTAGGGTTGGCCAGCATGCTGGCAATAAGCTGGTCGATAGTGGGGAACCACTGGATGACTTTGAGGCCGTCTGCTTGGTAGATGGTGAAGCTCATAGCTCTGTCCAATGTATGCAACCAAACTTAGGGCCAACATGAACGCCTGCCATATATCCTTCATAATCCCATGGTATTGCTCTGTTAATTAAAATTGGTCCTTCATAAGCCATCAAGGCGCACTTACCATCATACTCATAACCTTTTGGCTCATAAGAATTTGGTGGGGTGTAATAAGTGCATTTGTCGCATGTGTTCATAATCTATTCTCCTATTCCGTGGGCGCGTTCGATGGCGCGGGCAAATCTGTACGGGAAAATTTGTGGTATCAAGCTATCTGCTTTGACATCATTATAAATCTTCTCTATCTCATCGTCAGTTAAACGTTTGGTCATGGTGACATACGTGTTGCGTTCGGCATCTTGCCGGTCTTGTGTGGTGAAGGTGGTCATGGTTGTTGTGCCTTTTTAAAATGTGCATCGTAGGCTTTTTCCATAGCTTCAATCTTCTGTTTGTATGGTCGTAAGTCATTGATGCGTTTCATCAAATCATCAATCTCGCCTTTCAACGCCTCTATTTCAGCTTGTTGTTGGCGTACAAAGTCTGCATATTGCTGAAATGGTTTGCCTTTTCCATCGCCCTGTATCCAATAAATGTTTTCCAATTCATCAGCTATTTGTTTTGCGTTCATTTCTCTTGTGCCTTTCTTAGTATTGCTCTAGCAAAAGGTATTGGGTTAACACCTAACCCATCCTTAAACTCAGGGTGTCCATACCAAACAACTCTTATTTCCTCATCTGTTAAGTCTAACTTTTTTGTACAATTACACACTTTTTCGTACAAATCGGTGTTTTTTTCAACTTTTTTATTTGCTGGATGGGTGTAGAGTGGGATAGTTTTATAGACATCACCGCTATCTCTTAATTCAGTATTATCCCAAGCAAGATTATTAGGCTCTCCAAAATACAATTCCATCCACGCTACTGGTTCATTGTTCATTTCTCTTGTGCCTTTCTTAGTATTGCTCTGCCCAATTCAACAGGAAAGTTTCTCCAACCACCATCGGATTTTTTAGATTCTGTTAAAGCAAAGTCTTGCTCCACAGTTCTAAACACTTCCTCTATTTCCTCATCTGTTAGTGTCTTTGCTAGCGGTTTAAATCCAGCCAAATCAAAAGAACACTCCAATGTTTGATTAGGTTTATATGTTTTTAATGCCTCTATTTCAGCTTGTTGCTGGCGTAGCATGGTGGCTGCTTTGTCCATTGTTATATAGCTTACATCGCCCCCATTCAAATCATCAGCTAGTTCATTTGCGTTCATATTATCTCCTAAACTGTGGTATGGGTTTGCGTCTACCGTATTGTAACCTAACTTTGATCGCCTCGATGGTGCCGATGCGTTTGTTACGCCAGCCTTGGTGAGCACGGCGGATCATCTGCATCTTGGTGCGTTGCTTTTGGAGCAACTTTAGTTGCCTATTACGCAACACACGACGCTTACCCACCCTACCAAAAATAGTGGTAAAGTGGGTTCGTGGCGCTGTTTTACGAAAGTTTAGCGATCTCATTTGCTGCTACCGTTTTAATGTGCTCTTGTCCAACGTATTCACCATCCCAGTTTACTGTTACCGATGACGGGTCCTTGTCTTTCCAGTGCTCAAACGATAAGAATGCGCCGCCCTCTGGTCCAATTTTAAGCCAGTGCGGTATGCCATCGGGTGAGCTCACTGTCTTACCGAACAGCATATGCGCACCGTCTTCGCGTGGCTTTTGCCACTGTGATGCGTCTGGGTTGGCGCCGCCTTCCAAGTTAAACTGGATGTTGCCTGCAAGGTATACAAACGCCGACTCAACGCCGGGGTGTGTATGCGGAGGTGAAGTGGCACCTGCCTCGGTAATGTACAGCTCTACCTGAAAACGCCCCTCACGATACAAGCACAACGACATCGCGTTGTCTGTGTGAAAGACTGGATTTTTAAATGGTGGTTTGAGTGGCATGCCTTGTTGGCAATACCAATCTCTAAACTCCTCAACTGTTTGCCACATAGTCGCCTTTCGTTACTGCATGCTTTTCACCTACCAGTTCGCCGTCCCAGTGCATTGTCACTGAGCTTGGGTCGCGGTCCTTCCAGTGCTCAAATATTAAAAACGCGCCGCCCTCAGGACCAACGCGCAGGGCGTGTTCCTTGCCATCGTTAGACTCAACTGATCTGCCTAACAAGAAGTGTGTGCCGTCGTTCTTTTCAATCTGAAACTTTGATAGGTCAACAAACTCTTCGCCTTCCTTGGCGAACGATAGGTTGCCAGTCAAGTACATCGAGATCGATTCAACGTTAGGGTGTTTGTGGCGTGGTGATTCAGTGTTGGCCTTGCACACATACAGCTCTACCTGATAACGCCCTTCGCGATACAAACACAGCGCGTAAGCAATATCGGTGGTGTGGATTGGTGAGACAAACGGGGGCTTGATAGGGCGCCCCGCCTTTAACCACCAACTCATAAACTCTTGAACTGTTTTCACAGCTTGGCCTTACCTGCTGCCTTGAGTTTTTTGGCAGCTTTTTCCATCTTTTCAATTTTGGTCATCAACTGCTCAATCTCATCGTCGCGCCAGTGGTAGCCGATCCCAAACATCTGTTCGTCGGTATACACACGCAAATTAATCTTATGTGCGTCTTTCCAATCTTTAAATGCTTTTTCTGCTGCAGTCATCAAAATACTCCTTCGTTTGTTCTTATGATGGTGTTTACGTATTCCCTGGCTTTTTCGTTCAAACGTACGCCATAATATACGTGAGTGTTTTCTTTGTTGATCATCTTACGATCAGCCCGTACTCCAAACTCTTGTGTTGCTGCAATAAACCTACGCTTGAATGCCTGTTCGGTGCCAGTAGCCATTTGTTTCTTAATTGCCCAACGTTTATAACAGTCAAACACATCGTCTTTAAGTTCAACGCCCTCTGGGTCGATGATAAGAACATCCTCAACAAACGTACCGATAGGATTACCTAGCTCAGCCATCAAGTCTAATAGCTCTTTGCCTGTGCTTGGTTGCAAGAAGTATCCACCGCGGTCTAAACGACGGCGTAATCCTTCCATGGCCCAATTAAATATGCCTGATAGTTCTTTGTCTAATTTGTGTGACAGGTCTGTGTCTTCTTTGTTCCAAAAAGACTTAGACAATTTAAACACAATCATACGACCAGTCAAAGCGTTGGAGTTCTCAGTTAACTGAAGCGCTTCGTTAGAATAGATTACTATTCTGGTTGGCAGGTATCCGTTCCACGCATCTTTATTCTTGCGGTTAACCGTAATAGTATCGCCCCCAACAATCCGCAGAAGCTGAGAAACAACAGCGCCACGATTACGTTCAGGAGCACGTGCATCAGTAAAGCTAGCAAGCAACTTCCCAAGCCAAGGCTGCAGGCCAAATGTATCACAGAGTTCTCCTAGTTCGGGCGCGACAGTATTATGTTGTCCAAGCAAACTGACAAGCACCTTGTTAATAGTTCCTTTACCGGCTCGGCGGGGTCCAATGATGTTAAAGAATTTCTGTTGACGAGTATCGCCGCTAAGGATGTAACCGAACATCTCCTGCAAACAATCAATTGACTCTTGATCATCGGGCCAAATGTCATTCAAAAACTTAATCCACGTTGGGCACGTTGCGTTTTGATCAAAGTCAAATGGCAATGAGTTCTGCGTGAAGAACCCGAGTGAGTGTGGTAACAGTATGCCGTCTTCTAAATGAAAAATACCATTGCGCAAAGACACTAGCTTGGAAGCATCAGGTTTGTTTGCTGCATAAGATTCTAACCAGATTGGTGGTCTGGTGTTAGCGTGGTTGGGTAAATGAACAATCGATTTAATCGCATCAATCGCCGCAGATACGCTGGCTGGTGATGGGTTGAATGGTTGAAGTTCGCCCTTCTTGCCAGGTTTTTTGCACTTATCTAGCAGGGCGTATAACTTTGACCGAATCGTTGCCTCTTCCGTTACTTCGTAGTGCGTCCCGCTGTATGTGTAAAAGTCCTGTGCGTAGTGCACAATTCTGTAACCTTCTTCGGTTGCGCAATTAGTATCTAAGTAAGTTCGGGCGTGATTCATGGCACCCTGGTCTAATACAATCTCGCCCCTGGCTATCGCTTCTTTTCGCTCGTTCTGGTTGACGATGAATACTAATGAGCGTAGTGTGGCCCCAGAGCCTTTAAACGTTTTCCATTTGTTGGCACATGCGTTGGAGTGATAGTTAGGCCCTAGCTGGCTCCAACGATCCCATGCCTCACAAGCCTCGACGTCCCCACCAAACTGATGGTGTAGGATGGCGCCCACTTTAAGCCAGTCATCGTAGCCGTACATGGTATCTGGTAGCTTAGCCAGAATCTCAGTCTCCACACGCTGTAAGTCATAATCTTCTAGCGGTGGAGTGTAGTCAGCAAAAGCATCGCCTGTCCGAGTTATTGTACGTGGTGGCACGATAGTCGTCAGGTCTTGGGGGGTGCTCGGTAAAGCACCGCCAAGGTGATGCCCTGTGACTGTAAAGAACCTAGACTTAGGATAAATTTCTAGACCGATAGAATGGTCAACGTGGCTGGCTGGCAGGTTAGCCCTTGTAAATATCTTGACCCCTGTGCCAGATGGGCTAATTTCCATGTACCCGTCTATCGAGTCAGCAATTTGCTGCAGTGCAGCATTATTGAAAGCGTGCATTACGGCATCGTAGCAGTCGTCCAAGTCGACACCAATGATGTCATCCTCATCGGAAAACACGAATCCGATGCCTGAAAACTTTTCGGGGTGGCTTTGATAGGCATGCTGGACAGTTATAAAGTCTGTCCAAGTTGCTGGATTGGTTGATGAGGCTGCGGTTCCATTGGCTTGGCATGGCAATTTAGACCATCTGCGGTTGTCCGCATCACCAATTTCTACTAATCTCCACAATACCCATCTGGATATTTTCTTCAATTCCACGGGTATGCCGTGGAAGTTTACTGGCAGGCATAATGGCTTGTCGTTCATTTTCACTTTCTCTCTTACCTTTACTAATGCAAATTTGTTGGTTGTTCCATTTCACATTGTGAAATATATTTGTAGGGTTTGTAGGGTCTGTTGGGTCTAAACCCACTTTACCCCAGACTTTCGTTTTTTAATTTTTTAATTTAAAAATAAAAAAGTACGTTTAGACCCAACAGACCCAACAGACCCTACAAATCGATAACTAAAAGTAATAAGACAGCCAGACAACATACCCAAAGTGATATATAGATAATTTGTTCCATTCCACGCTTAAAATCAGACATAAAAGGGCTATCGTACTTAGTTACAAAGTTAGCGTAATCTGAATTTTTACGTGCTTCCGACCAAGTTCTATGGGTTTTTACATAACGGTGATAGCTGGTGGTGAATTTTTCATAGCTCATTTTATGGTTTCCTCACACTTTTTAATAAAACGTTCAATATTTATGTTTTCTCTGCACTCAAACAGGTGGTAGGTGGCATTGTCATACGTTGTACCAATGCCATAGCATTGTGGTTTACCTGGCAAATCCCACTTGGCCACCTCAAAATCTGTTACGGGTAGTAGTTTTACGGGTATTTTATGGTATTCCCACGTATCGGTAAGCATCTGTGCCACGTCGCCGTCATAGTGAGCCTTACATGACTTTTTGCCTGTCATTTTCCATATTCTACGACTTATAGATATAAACGATGGCGCAGCAAATAAACGAGAAGCATCAAGGTGGTTTGATGCCTGCTCATTGCCGACCAAGGTCCCACCCATCGACAGCGTGATGTAGTCCATGACCTTCTTGCTATCGAGTGGAATTGCGTCGATGTCAAAAAATACAATGGTATCAAGGTCTTCGTTACGATTGAGCACCCAGTCCATCCATTCACCATGATCAAGACCATTTATCTTATGCTGTTGAATTGGTAGCTTAAAGTGGTCAAATACTAACTTTTGGTTATATGGCACTCGTTCGTCGATGTTGTCCCAATACAGGGAAAATATACCTGCGTTCATTCGTGTACCTCATAGCCTTTTTGTTTAAGCATCTTGGCGCCCCACTTGCGCAGGTATTCGCGATGCTCTGCGTCCTGTGGATCGTTCTCGTCCCATACCACGTCGAGCACGTGACTACCCGCCATGTCATAGTACTCGATGCGTAGCATGTTGCCGTCTTTGTCGTATACGTCCGTTGGTATCAATGTCGTCATTATTTCACCCTTGTCAGTTGTCCGCTAAATGAATACGTGCCAGTATGCGTGAGTTGTGCCCATGGCGCCGCCCATACTTTAAAACCATGCTTACGTGCAAGTTGGCAGAAGTGGTAGTCCTCGCTCAGTAATCGGTTGGACACTGGATCGATGCTAGTGTCAAAGTATTCTTTGATTTTGATGCCAACGTTCTGTGGGTTGACTACTGTAAACATGTCGTTGCTGTAGCTTGGCACTTTGTCTGCCAACGCGTCAAAAACTTCACGCTTGATCAACATAAAGCCAGTCCCACCGTTCTCGATCTCTACTGGCGTATCGATGCGGGTCTGCACGTCCTGACCGCCGACTAGGTTGACTACAAACGAGCCAGTGTGCCAGTACAGTTCTTCAGCTGGTACGCCAGCCTTGACTGCGTGGATGACAGAGTGCCAGTTGATTTCTTTCTTGGGGTAGATGCCACAGATAATGTCCTTGTCAGCGCGCACCATCTGCACGATGTCAAGACATGAGAACGCGATGTCCGCATCAATAAACATCAGGTGCGTGCACTCTTTCTTTTGTAAAAAATCGTGCGCTAGCTTATTGCGTGCACGTGTGATGAGGCTTTCGTTCATCATCATGCTGTAATACATGTCGATGTTGTTTTGCTTAAACACCTCAGGCATAGCCGCCAAGTTGATAGCATACGTGCCAAGGCACACGCCACCATACATTGGAGTTGCTACGAAGAGGTTGGGTTTTTTCTGTACTTGTGCCATGGTAATTTTCCTTTAAAGTGTTCGTTTAATGCTTTGTTGCCAACGTCGTAAGCGTTCTCTAATTCTTTGCGAACGCGGTAGTTTACTGTGTGCTCGCCGGTGCATTCAAAGTACGGCACCTGCTTGGATAGTTTCTCATAAAACAATCGGTCCTGATAATACACTTGACCAAAAAAGTAATGAGATACTTGCGCTAGATACTTTGTCTTAAAGCAGTAACAGTTAGTATCTACAAAACAGCTGTCCTTTGAAAAGATGGATGGCCAGCGTCCAAGGCTTTCGCAGTCATCGGGCGCGATGTATTTACCATCACCGCTTACAATGTTTCGCAAACTGTAGCACCACGCCAAGTCGTGCTCCTTGATGAAATTAATCATTGTTTCAACATGGTTGGGTTCAAACCAATTATCTTCGTCTAAAAACAAAACATAGTCCGCATTAGTCATCATTGGCAACGCTGCGTAGTATCTGTGCCCATTCCAGCCCTCGCTACCAATATTCTCAGGCCATACAATATGCCTTCCATTCGGATACATATCAAATGGATGATCAAGACGCCCATCACATACGATCCAATGCTCAGTATCAATGGTTTGATTTTTTACGCTATCAATCGCCTGTTGCAGATGTTTTGTGCCTATTGTGGGAGTTATTACTACGGCTCTCATGCTTTTTCATCCTCAATCTTGGCATAGCTGTCTATTCTAGCTGGTCTTTCTTCCCAGGAATCTTGCTTTCCGTAATCACCTCTACTCATACGGAGCCGTTCTCTATCTCTAAATTCAGGCTCTATTTGCCACCAAGCAATAGATGCTTCCTTGTATTCAAGCCATTCATCATTACGCTCAAATAATGGGTGCCCCATGCCCTCTATATCTACTGTGGATTGAACATCTGCCAAACGAATCCAAGATCCTTTGTTTTTGTTTGATCGGGGAACCAATCCTACTTTATCCCTAGCCCTTATAAACCGAGCATACGCTTTCTTTTGCTCGTCTGTTAAATCAATCATTCTTCACGCTCCTCTAAAAACTTTTCTTGGTTGATGTGGTCTAAAGATACTGGCTCTCTACTGATGTAGCCCTTTAATTGGTGAATTTTGGATTCAGGGAGATCCATCAATACGGAGAGTTCTGCGGTTTTGGGTTTACGACCCAACACCTGAGATAGGGCTCTCTCGTTGTAGTTCAACTTTTTTACGGCTTCCATTATGTTTACAGGCAATCGTATTAGATTGGCAGTATTGTCGAGTTCTCTCCTTACGCCCTTTTCTATGAATGATTTAGCGTATGTCGCAAACTTGGCATTATTAGTGGGAATCCACCTACGACCAGCAGTAAACAAGGCTTCATTACCCATAGCGATAATATCTTCTACGGGGACTTTGCCATGATGCCATGCCGTCATTTTACGGACAACATATACTACGAACCGAAGATTATGGGTAATCAGCTTTTCTAAGGCTTGTTCATCACCCGCCTGAATCTTTTTGGCTAGGTCGTGTTCTTCCTTGATTGATAGTGGCTCAATCCCATAAAGGGATTGTAGGTAGTCGCTGAGTATATCGTTATCGTTGTTCATTCGTGGTGGCTATTTTGGTGGGTCATTAAACTAATCCCTAGCAGAACACACCCTACTAAAGCCCACGAAAAGCCATTGGTGTGCAATTCATACAATGACACACCAAATATAAACATTCCCAGAATCATGTAGAAAACTCCTTTTTTGTAATTATACCACACCTTGTTTAAACTAACGCAGCACCAAGCAGTTTAAACGCAGCCTGATAATTAAAATTTTTTGGCTTCCGCTTTGGCTTTGGTGGCTCTTTCCACACCAATGCCCCAAAATCATCATACTTATTCAATGACATAGAACACCCTATCTGACACTTTTTGACCCACACCTTTCACCTGTTCGCCATCATCTACAATCTGCAAGACTGCTATCTTATCAACTATCCATTTAGGAATATCGACATTGTTTAAACAACGCGTTGAGATAAAATTTTTTTTCTTACGGGCTAATGTAAAATCGGACAACTCAATCTCGTCATTGTCTAATAGTTTGACCCGCCAAATCTGTTCTAGCGGGGTGCATAGGTCGTTGGCAATCATCATCATATACTCTTTGGGGTCTATGACTGTGTTCGGATTTTCCATAATGACTTCATCAACTCTAGCCATTGATATGCTACTTTGGTTCATGGTTTAAACACCTCTTATTATATCAGCAACTTCTTTGGTTATGGGTATGACCCTATCAGTAGCGGACAGGTAGTGTTGATGTGGACTGTTAAACCAAAAAACATGGAAACTTCGGGGCGGGCTTTCGTCAAACTTTAGCCATGTAGGTAGATCGTAGGCAACTCCGACCCACCCCTTAGTTTTATGCAACAGGTATGTATATTTCGTCAAACCATTACCCAATAAACATTGTCTTTATCTTTTAAGCCAATATCTTCAATGTAATCTTGCTCTGTCATAATATCTAAGACTGCCATCTTATCTGCTATGCCTTCGGGTAATTGGCTTCGATCTGCCACAATGGTATCTTGCTCGCCCTTCTTTTTGCGGTAGATTACCTTGTTAGGTCTAACCCATACCCCATACCACTCAGGGTCAAAATTGCGATACTTGGCTATGTTTTGCCTTTCCATTTTCAAAAATTCGAATGATTCCAATAATTGCTTATTGTCAGTTTGATAGCCCGAATCAATTAGTTTAAACATTTCCTCAATTAAGTAGTCGGGTGCGAAATTGGTTTTTTGGTTAATTAAAGTGTGGATTATGTTTTTCTTTTCGTTGATAGCATAACCAAATTTATTAAAATACCTTTCGTGAATATACTTCATGTCAGGTGTTTTAAGATTCTTAACGGCTATGCTTGTGGTTGATTTAATGTTCTTTGACCTACGCACATATTCAGGGGCTTCATAGCACCAACGACCATTTTCCATGCCAACATAGTTTACATAATACTCGCCATCTGTTAATTGACCGATAGCACCAATACAATACTCAAGGTCATCTGCTTGGTAAACTTCAAAGTAATTAAGATTGCGTGGCTCTACTCTGTGTTCGTCTTTTCTCTCCTTTAGTTTAAACACTAGGTCGCTTCGCTTCTTTTTAATCAACTCCATAAGATCAATAGCACCTTGCTTGATCTCCATGCCTTCATAAGTGGTTAGTATAAATTTGTCAGTCATATTTAAACCCATGTCCTATAACGATCTTTTGCTGGTGTGCCAAGTGGCACAGACTCTTTAATGAATGGCTTTGCCACTCTGTATAAATCTTTAATCATAAGGTCTTTTACATCACCCCTATACCATTGGTTTTTATGCTTGTATCTCTCAGCGATTGTGAACCAACTATCAGGCACATCTTCACCAACTTTGTTTAGCACATTACTACCAAATTCCTCAAGGGGGTTGCCATAAAAGTATGAGGTCTTATCAATCAATGGTGCGACCACATTGTAATACTCTAAAAATGGCTCAATAGACTTACGCAATTCTTTGGTCTGACTGCGGTCAAGGAAGTGTTTAAACTCTCTATGAACCACGACAGGTTTCCAATGCTTCTCACCACTTCTGCGTTGGAATGTAATATCGCCCTTTTCAATCGTGTAGTAGGTTGGCGGTGAATCAGAATTATCAACTTGCACATATTTACATGACTTGTGATTAGCCATGCTCAAACCAACAGGCAAATTGTAATTAAAGAAGTGATAAACAGATGATGAGCTAAATTCATAGGGTGCTAATCTGCCTCTGTTTTCATTATTCCATGTAGATTTTGGAGTGTGGACTGTAATGATCTCCCAATCACCTCGTTTAAACCAAGTTATTGACCGATTGTGATTACCCTCATCACGACCCCGCCATGCGTCATGGCTGATGTAATATTCATTGTCATTGACCATGAATACCCTTTCCCAATCCCTTCGCCTTTCACCAAGAGGGCGAACATTTTGGTCTTTGCGTTTACCACGCAAGGGCTTGACTGCTTCATACCTTGCTTTAATGGTGTCGAATGTAAAACGACCCCCATTATCATATTGCACCTCTTGAGGTGATCTTGTCCCATAACCATAACCCATTTAATTTACTCCCTTTTCTATATCAAAAACTGCTTGCCATTGTTTAAACACTTCGGGGTTTACTACTTGAAGCCAATCATATAAATGTAGTGGCGGGGAATCTTCATAACCAACTCTGTGATTATGTAGCCTTTCCTCAATCCATTCGTTGCGAATCCAATCCTCATCTGTCATGTTTAAACCTCGTCAATGTGGATTGTCTGACCAACAGGTGCGATTGCGTTTTTGTTATGCACAATACACCACAACACCTGACTAGACCAATTCCCGCCCCAATCGTTGCCTACATACCCATCAGTCAAAACGATTGCACACTCAGGCACAATGTTATGGTCTTTAAGATACTTGGTTATGCAAGATGGGCTTGTGCCACCCCCGCCTTTTGGCTTGGTTGATTGCTTCATTTTATCGGCTTCGTTTAAACCATATACTTCATGGCTTGCAACTTCATTATCCCAATAAAGTAAATCCACCAACTCAGGATTGACATTTTCCATAATGCTTGCAACTTCGCTAATAAATCGGTTAAGGATATACCCATCAATACTGCCTGATGTATCAATCGCCACAACTACCCGCCCCATTGTTTCACTAACAGTCGAGGGCATATAAACATCATGTTGTAGCCATCTGCGTGAGGGCTTCGCCCATGTGCTATCGTCTTTGCCTTTGCACACACTCGATACAAACTCCCTTAATGCTTCCTTCCAATTCACCTTAGCACTCATCAGGTCAGTAAAACTGCGGTCAATGCGACCATTCACCTTACCCGCTAGAATTGCACCTTGTCTAATGGCTTGGTCAATCTCGCTGGTTAGCTCTTTGATCTCATCAGGGGTCATGCCTTCTGCCCCTTCCCAATCATGCTCATCTAACCCGCTACCCTCGCCAATACCATACCCGCCCTCATCAGGGGGGTCGGGCAATAAATGGAACACTTGCCCCGAATCTAGCCCCCTAAACTTCTCATCAACTAACCCGCCTTTGGGTAAAGATACGAACCCATTGGATTGCTTGCCCTCATCAACTAATTCTAGGTTGATAACATAGTCGCAAGCCATGTTAGCCTTCTGCGGGTTGATCTTGTTTAAATGCTTCCATGTTGCCATGTGCCTATACATTTTATGCTTGGCTTCATGCAGTATCACACCCCGCAAATCAGAATCGTTTAAACTCTCTACAAACTTGCGACCATAATAAACATCACGACCATTGGTGCAAGCAGTAGGTAGATCGTCTTTGACTTTGCACTCGCCAATCATCAGAATACCCGAATATGCTACAAAATCAGGGGACTTCATTAAATCAATGTGGCACTTCTCAATTCTCTGTTCGGCAGTTAGAGCCATTTACTTTTTCCTTCCCTAAGTTTAAACAGTCTGCCTTGCGTTCTGCACCTAGCCGACTGCTATATGTTCGCTTCAATCTCTCAAACTGATAACGACCATCTACGACCATATTGCGACCAACTCCATACCTCTCGTCTGAGTGGTCAAGTGCGTATGCTTCCCATTCAAAGACCATACTAAACCTCTCTAACTGATACTGTGTCATTTTCTATGATTACCTTAGCCCTACCCTCGCCAATCATCTTAAAGCCTAACTGTTGCACTATGATGACCATTTTATATTCTGACATTTTATGCCTGAAATAAACTGCAAGGGTAGTGGCTAGGATAGCCCAAGCCAATAAAAACACTTCGCTATATTCCATGATGTTTAAACCCTTTCCCCTGTATCAATGATTTCGCAACTCAACTCATCAATCTCCATACAGTCGGGAATAGAATAAACAACTTCGTCTAACTTCTGCCATGCCTGTTCTTCCGAATCGGCTTCAACTGAGGTATAGATGATGGCTTCTTCTCTAAATGTATAGATGGTCATGTTTAAACTCTCCCAATTTCGCATAAGACTTCATAAAATTCATCTTCCAATTCTTGAATCTCATCTTCATCTAAATCAACATAACAAGGTGATAGGTCATATTCCCACCCGCTTCTATGTTCCTCATCACTATCATAGGTATATGTGGCTACGACTTTTTTGCCTTCTACATCTACTTCATATACTTTTTGATAGCCTATGTTTTCGTTGCTTAACAAAAGTGGGTTTTTAATTTTTGGCATGGTTTAAACACTCCTTATTAAGATTGTGCGAATAAGTAATTGTTAGCGGTAGCCCATTTAATAAATGCTTGGTTCGTGCCTACTGTTGCCTTTTTGCTGGTTCGCATTACTGATGTGGCAAATAGACCCTGTTGCTCTTTGCTAAGCCTTTCCAAATACTTCATAAACTTAGATATTGTATCCTTCTCAACTCGCTGGATTGCTGAATAGACCAACATACAAACTGCACTTGGGCTTTTTGGTATTGGTGTGGTTTCGGGCTTATCAATGATCGCTTCCCATTCGGGCAACTCATCACTTAATTGGATAATGCTCATCATGTCGTAGGTTGCCCTGTTGCCAATCGTGCCTTTTAGCGTGTGGGCTAATACATCATGCCCTAGACCCTTAGCCTTTTTGATAATGTCGCTTGCCTTGTTTAAACTGCGTGGTGTGCAAAATGCGGGGCGGGGTGTGCGAGGGTCATAGATATACTCGTTATCTTTGGGGTCTGAATAATCCTCAAAACTTGCTAACATTTGCGGAAATTGCTTAACACTTAATAGCACTTCGGGGGCTATGTCATGGTCAATCGCCCAATCAATCCATTGGTCTGCGGTTGGTTTACCTACCTTGACCACACTCATGCGGTTTCTAGCATGGGGTGGCAAAGTGTCCCCAATGCCTTCTGTTGCAAGGTTAGTGGTAGCGAATACAATAGAGCCTTCGGGTAATTCGTAAGTGCCTAGTTTTCTCTCTAACATCAATCTAAGACAAGCGTTCATAACTGCTTTGCTTGCCTTGCCGATCTCATCAAGCATTAAAACAATGGGCTTGTCAAAGTGAAAGCCAAATTCCTCATTGGGGATAAATGAACACACCTCAACACCATCAAGGGTGCGAATCTTTGGCACTAAAAAATCGCCTACATCTTTGGTTGTCATGTCCCCATAACAAAAGTGGTGGGTGGTGTTTAAACGATCTTGCAAAATCTTGAGAATGGAAGATTTACCTATCCCCATCTCGCCTTGTGCTAAGACTGTCGTTGTATCGCCTACTGCTTGAATCAGGTCGGCACATTGGGTTAATGATATTGTTTTATATAAATCTGACATTTAATTATCCTATTAGTTTATGGTGGTTTAATACTGCCCCTTTTCGGGGGCTTTAAAACTGTTTACATGGCTTCACCCATTGGTTGTAAGGGATTACTGCCCCCGCTTGTCTAGGCGGGTTTATGGTTCGCTTGCTGGTAGTTATATCTCCCATTGGTTAGCAAATTTTCAGTAAGTATATAGATCAGGGGCTAAACAAAAAACTAGGAATAACCCTACTAAAAGCAAAGCCACTAAATAATCATCTCTCGTCATGTTTAAACTCCCTAATCCAATCAATATAAACATCATTCAAACCTAGCCACTTAGCTAGTCGCTTGCGGTTGGGCTTGTCAATGGGGTAATTAAGCAATAACCCCCACTCACCCACTCTAACCAACTCAAAAAATTCAGGCTGGTTAGGTTTGCGGTATAACTTAATCACCCGCATTGTTTAAACTCCCCGCCCATCTTTGCCACACCAATTCGTCTTTAACTAATCTACGCATTAACTGACTAGAATTAAGGTCTAATTCTTTACAGTAATTGTCCCATCTTTGTTTTAATTCTAAATCTACAAAAACAGTCAAGTGTGTTCCTGTCGTATCGGTCTTTTCGGTTCGTGGTCTGCCCCTAGCCATGTTTAAACACCCCCTTGTTTAACTGCATATTCAAATAGAGCCATAACACCCGCTTTATAGCCTTGCACCCATAACAGGCGGTCATCATCTGATAGCGGAGAATTATCACCATACAAAGATTTTTCCCACTCGTAAAATGCTTCATTCGCTTTTTGGTCGGACATGGTTTAAACACTCTCCAAGTTTTTAATGTTGGTAATCATGCGGGAATGTGGCGGGTCAATAAATTGTATTGTTATCCACTCGCCATCAATCCGTTTTATCGTGGCTAATGCTTCGCCACACCATCTGACTTTATCGCCTATTGACATTGTTTAAACTCCTTGCCCGTTAAACAAATTGTCAAAATATGCTTGTGGTTTTTCGCTTGCGTGAACACCATCTAGCCACTTGTTAATGTGTCGGGTTGTGGTTTGCGACCACTTGCGATCTGTTTTGAAATAGTCATAGGTATGCTTATCAAAGCAAGCGACAGGGGTTGCGTAGCTAAACAATACCCTATGGTGTGGTGTTTCTACTAAGGTCATATTGCTTGCGATTTGATTAAGTTTGAATGATTGCATGGTGTTAGATTCTTTCTGCTCTAAGGCGGTGTAATGCGGTTAATGGTAGATTGTTTTTTAATGCCATCATCATTTTGGCATGATGTGGGCTAATGCCCTCGATCAATTCAAAGTTTGATGTGCCACGATAAAAGACTTTGTAATTTCTCAGCATGGTTTAAACATGGCGGGGGATTGCCCCGCACCCTTTCTATATGGTTGGTTTGCCTAGCATGAGTGCTAACTCGTTATAAACAGATTCCCTTGAGCCCTTGAGCCCCAATTCTTTCTTAATCAGGCTATACATGGTCATACCTCTAGTCATGCGTAGCCCCTTGATTTCAAGCCCTAACCCTTTCAAAAGGGTTAGGTATCTAAAGCGGGCAATATGGGCGGGATTAGTGATCATTGTCATGGTTTATTGCCCCTCAATCTCATAGCCATCTTCGGATATGCTCGAACAGTAATCAGAAAAGCCAACACGATAAGCGATAGGGTCTATGATTGATAATGCTCGGCTAGGTTGATATTGATACCCGCAAATTTCTGCCATTGGGTAGCAATCATCTAGCATATCGTTATACAGATTGAGGGCTTCGGATTCGGTGATATAAATAGTTTGCATGGTGTTGCCTTTCGTTTAGTTTAAACATGGCGGGGTTGCCCCCGCCTGTTGGTTAGTCAATAAATGATTCTGTATATTGGGTGATCTTGCGGATTCTGATTCTATGTTTAGCGGGTGTGCTAGACACCAAGCCCCCATAAGTTTTATCGCCCTCTAATTCCTCACTTAACCTTTTCTTAGCATATTCTTGGGCTTCGGAATCAGTCAAAAGTTTGCTACCTGAAAACATACCTCGCCATTCGTTATTAGTATGTTTAGATTTGAATTGATGGGTGAACATAAATAAATGCTTTTCCATAATGTGCCTTTCGTGTGGTTTGAACATGGCGGGGTTGCCCCCGCCTGTTGGTTAGTATTCCTCGCCTTTGACTTCAAAGATATAACCATCTTCATCATAGGCGATCATCTTGCCATGACTTAGCGGGCATTTAGGAATGGCAAGTTTTAGCCACTTGCTAGATGTGCGTAGCGTATAGCCACAAGATTTGCACACACACTTTAGGTTGCGTGTGGATTGCTTTTTTAATCTTAGGTTGAGGGCTTCGTGTGGATAATCGCCCATCATGGCAAGCCATTGGTTTGCCAATTCCTTTAGTGGCTCGCCCATGACTGTTGAGGTCATTTGACCTGTCAAACCAACAGATTCAGCACATTGTTTAAATGCACTCTTATGCCCATTACCTTCAAGCGGGTCAATAATGCCATGATCAACTGTGGCATGAACCAACTCATGCACCAATGTGCTGACCACTTCCATTGTGTCAGGTAGGCTTGGCACTATAATAATTTCGTGGTTAGCCCGCCCTGAATTGAATGGGCTGATACATTGTCCCGCCACAATGGTTTTTTGGTTCTTTTTTCTAAATGCCCCTTTAGTGCTGAATGAGCATGAGAACCGAATATTGTCAGGAATGGTATAGCCCTTTGATTCAAAGTGAGGGGCTATATGTTGGCGGGTCAAGGTGTTGAGCCATGTTTCCCTGTTATTGGGTTGGTATGTTAAGTGTTGCATGGTGTTCTAATCCTTTCAAGGTTAGGAATCAAATAAAAGTGAATAAACAATTCACACCATAATTAGATCATATTGCTGGTGTTTTTGGTTTCGCATTGTGAAAAAGTGCATAGGGATAAACCCTAATAGCCTGTGTGCCTTATATCTATTGGGTTTGTGTGGTGTCATTCCTTATATCTATTGGCTTATACCCTGATTTCAGCCCGCAAACCCGCATAATTATAGGCTTCCTAGAGATCGCATGGGTCATGGGGCTAGGGTATCAACTCATCACTAAATGGCTCTATGACCCGATTAAGTGGCTTAGCGGGCATTTTCACAATATGGAATGAACAGGCTTCACTTCACCTCATCACCGCCTACCCTCGCACCCGCATAGCCATATTGCACCGCAACACAATGCACCATATTGGTGCATTGTTTAAACTGCCTGTGTGCTATGTTGCACCGCAACACCAATGCACCAATATGGTGCGTCATGTTGCAACGCAACATATTGCCCGCATTGTTTAAACTATGTTGCACCGCAACACCAATGCACCAATGTGGTGCTTCCGCATTGTGGGATAGCATCTCATAATGTGAAACTGATCACCCTCTTTATGTAAGTGGGGGCTTACTAACTTAGCGATCCCCCTTTTTAGAGTCTCATGGCGGACCGTTGCCCTGGGGCCCCATAGACCGCAAGTTTTTATACCCCACCCCCCTTTTTGTGGTAAAAACGCAACATTTTAAAATTTTTTTTTCAAATTTGTAGGGTTTGTTTTCAAATTTGTAGGGAACAAATAAGAATCATTCTCATTTGCTCTATATACATCAATGACTTACAAGGCGATTTGTAGGGTCTGTTGGGTCTGTTGGGTCTAAACCTATTATTTTTTAAAATTTTTTAAAATAAAAAACGAAAGTCTGGGGTAAAGTGGGTTTAGACCCAACAGACCCTACAAACCCTACAAATGAAAAACAAAAATCAATGGCTTAGGGCAGCAATCTGACATTGTTTGCATTAGTTGATATATGACTAAGTATGTATATCAAATCAAAGGCGCATTGGAAAATGTGGCGGGCCAGCTCAAAGGGCTGCAAATTTTGGTATGCGACCTCTATAACTTTGAGATTGTGGATGTGCCAATCGAAATATTGGACCATGAAACAACCAAGTATTTGGAGTTCAGACTTAAAGTCACAACCGAGCCATTAGACATTCAACGATTACCAAATGGCATTCAAAATCAAATACGCACGCCGTTAGGGCGATGGCTGGACCATTGGGTCCTTGAAAACTTTCATGGCAATATTAGCAAACCAAAAAGTACTAACCCTTGATTACTGGAAACGCGCCGAGCATCTTAAAAAAGGCGACGTGGTTTTTGACAAAGACGGCAACCCGGCCCAGGTAACCCTGGTGCAACCGTACACCCCCAAAGAGTGCTATGAGGTTTTATTCAACGACTATTTGACGTTGGCTGGCGACGAGAAGATGGGGTTCATAGCCGAAAACCGCAACGACCGCATCAAAGAATCCAAGTACAAACAAAAGCTAAAGACCAACCGGCCGCTTCGTAACAAGAAGATTAAAGATCTATTGGAAGAGCCGCTGCACAATACCGAACACCATTACTTTGAGTATTCGGTCAGAACTACCCCGCCAATCAGCCTACCCACCCAACTGCTTCCTGTGCCGCCCTTTGTATTTGGCTTTTGGTTTATCAACCGAAAACGTGGCGGGTATATGGTTGCGCCTCTTGGAACAGCGGACATGATCTATGAACAGTTTAGGGACGCAGGGTACGCCATCAAAGAAACCAACGGAACATCATCCAAACGCCGCAGGTTTATAACCACCCCCAGCATTCGTGATCAGCTGGCACCGTTTGTGCCGTACAAGATTCCTGGCAACTACATGATGGCCGCGCCGGACCAGCGGATAGAATTGCTGCGTGGCATACTGCACGCCAAGAAATCGTGTTATAATAAAGCTACAGATAACTTTAGATTTACTGTAAAAGACGCCACGATTGCTAAACAGATCCAGTGGCTTGTAGAATCTTTAGGGCACAAAACTGCGTTGACTTATAACCCGATAATCAAAAGCTACATTGTTACGTTTAAGAGCAAACTTAAGCTAATGACAGACCAAGACTCCAAGCCATTGAAGTGGGCATACGGTCGGCGCTATATTAGGAAGATTACAAAGATTGATCCCGCCCCATGCGTGCACATTGAGACAAACGGAGCCAATGGAACCATGTTGGTTGGTGAAGGATTTATAGCATGCCACTAACAGCAACCCAAGAAGCCAACATTAAGAAATTTGTAGAGGCCCGTAAGCACTGGCCAAAACCACAGATTGAGGCTGCGGTGTGGCAGATCAAATGGGCGCTACAAGCATTACCTCATCAAAAGGAACCAGAAGATGGTGAATACGACACGTTTCTCATGCTTGCCGGACGTGGATCTGGCAAGACGCACACTGCTAGCCATTGGATTGGCATTCGGGCTTGGGTATATGACGGAACCCGCTGGCTCGTCACTGCCCCAACCTCCAATGATATACGTGCAACTTGTTTTGAGGGAGACAGCGGATTACTCAATATCATCCCCTCGAGCCTTATCAGAGATTACAACAAGTCCCTCTTCGAAATTACTCTCACAAACGGATCAATCATTCAAGGGATTCCAGCATCAGAACCTGAGCGATATCGTGGTAAACAATACCACGGAGCCTGGTTTGACGAATTGTGTGCCTTCGAGTATCTTGACGAGGCCTATGACGGCGTCCAATTTACGTTGCGACTTAAGGACCCCAGGATCAAACGGGTCCAGCAAATCATTACCACAACCCCCAAACCAAAAGAACTCATCGTTGACCTCAACGAAGGAAAAGTAGGCGGGGATGTTTATGTAGTAAATGCCAGTTCGTATGACAACAAAGAAAACTTATCTGAAACATTTTTCAAACAGTTAGAAACATACGATGGCACGGACATTGGTAGGCAAGAGATTTATGGTGAGATTCTCGACCCAGAATCCGCTGGTATTATCAAACGCAAACAATTCCGTATGTGGCCAGCTGACAAACCAACACCTGTCCTTGAGTATGTGATTGCAAGCTACGATCCTGCAACTTCAGAAAAAACTATGAACGACCCAACGGCTTGCACGGTATGGGGAGTATTTGAACAACAAGACGCCGGCACTGCAGTAATTTTGCTTGACGCATGGGACGAGCACCTGTCATACCCAGAGCTGCGCCGTAAAGTCATCGACGACTTTAAGGAAGTGGTCTACGGCGCAGACAACGACTTTGGTAAAGGCAAGAAGGCTGACCTTATCCTCATGGAAGATAAGTCTGCAGGTATCTCCCTGATCCAAGAGCTGCAGGGCGCTGGCGTACCAGTGCGTGGATATAACCCTGGTCGTGCCGATAAGGTACAACGTTTAAACATTGTGGCACCGCTAGTGGCTAAAGGCAAAGTGTTTATACCAGAGGAACCAACCCAACGTGGCGACTTTGCTCAGTGGGCCAAACGTTTCTTGCGCCAAGTTTGTTCGTTCCCAGAAGCCGGCGGCCATGATGACTACGTGGACTCACTATCCCAAGCCCTGCGCGTTTTGCGCGATTCTGGCTGGATCCAGCTTGATTACCTACCTGCACGTGATTATTCCTACGCGGATGACAGCCGCAAACGTTTTGAGAACCCCTACACTATGTAGGGCGCTTTTACCCCTAATTGTGCATTAGTGTAATTAGGAACATAAATCCAAAACAAAGACAATGGCACAACAACCCCAAATCCCAATCCAATCCGGCGGAAACCTTCCAGCCCTAGATGATCGCCAAGACGATCTAGGTTTGGCAGAAGACCAAGATGCCGAGATGGAGCATTATGAAGACGTGCTTGGCTTGGATCCTGATGAGGTAGAAGAAGAAGTAATTGAGCTAGATGACGGCTCAGTTGTTGTTAACTACCATGAGAAATCTAGCCCTCTCAAAAACCCAGAGTTCTATGAGAACTTGGCTGAAGTATTTGATGAAGGCACACTACAGCATTTAGCGATCGAGTATCTTGATTATATCGATATCGATAAAGAATCACGTAAACAGCGCGATAAACAATACGAAGACGGCCTACGCCGTACCGGTTTAGGTAAGGACGCACCTGGAGGAGCCACGTTCGACGGAGCTTCCAAAGTCGTCCACCCAGTTATGGCAGAGTCATGCGTTGACTTTGCTGCTGCGTCTGCACGCGAGTTGTTACCACCTGAAGGAATTGTTAAATCTAACATTAAAGGTGAAGCAGACAAATACAAAGAAGAAACAGCTGATCGGAAGACCAACTTCCTTAACTGGCAGCTTACAGAGCAGATTCCAGAATACCGCGACGAGATGGAGCAGTTGCTCACTCAGTTGCCATTAGGTGGATCACAATTTCTTAAGTGGCGTTTTGATGTAGAACAAAAACGACCAATGTGCGAATGGGTGCCGATTGATAACATCTTCCTACCATTCTCATCTACCAACTTTTACACCGCTCAGCGTGTAACAGAACAACAAGATATTACTGAAGACATTTTCCTCAAGCGTATTGAAGATGGTCTTTATCGCGATATTGATAATATTTATCAATCTACCTCAGACGCACCACTAAACGATCAGACCCAAGCTGAAAAAGCAAACAACAAGATTGAAGGCAAAGATATCCCATCGGTTAACATCGATGGTTTACGCCGCATCTATGAAATCACTTGTTTTATTCGTTTAGATGAAGATCCATTAACTGATGGACGCCGCGCCCCGTACATTTTAACAATTGATGAGACAAGCGGTAAAGTATTGTCTCTGTATCGTAACTGGGACGCTAACGATGAGAAACTCGAAAAGCTGGATTGGTATGTTGAGTTCAAATTCATTCCTTGGCGCGGTGCTTATGCTATTGGTCTCCCCCATCTTATTGGTGGTTTGTCTGCTGCCCTTACTGGCACTTTACGTGCTCTTATGGACGCTGCACATATTAACAACAGTCAGACAATGCTTAAGCTCAAAGGTGGACGCATTGGTGGCCAGTCTGACAGAATTGAACCCACTCAAGTAATTGAGATTGAAGGAGCGCCCGGTGTTGATGACGTTCGCAAGATTGCGATGCCAATGCCATTTAACCCACCGTCATCCACACTGTTTAACATGTTGGGTTGGCTTACACAAGCCGCTAAAGGTGTAGTAACAACTGCAGAAGAAAAGATTGCTGACGTTAACGCCAACACACCAGTTGGAACAACGCAAGCCTTAATTGAGCAAGGTGCTAAAGTATTCTCCAGCATCCACGCTCGTTTACATCGTAGCCAAGCTAAATCTCTTAAAATCATTTCTCGTATCAATCACTGGTACCTGGAAGAAATGGACAATCAGTCCGGCGAAGAGATTAAAGTTCGTGACTTTGCGTACAACAATGACGTACGCCCAGTATCTGATCCAAACATTTTTTCTGAAACACAGCGCTTAGCACAGACACAAGCTCTGTTGCAAATGGGAACATCAGCACCCCCTGGAATGTTTGACATGCGTGCTATTTACCGCCGTATGTTAGAACAACTTAAAGTTCCAATGATTGAAGAAATTCTGCCAAACCCACAGGGCGCGAACGAATCTAATCCAGCGCTTGAAAACGTATCCATGACTATGGGCCGTCCAGCTGCTGCGTACCCCGACCAAGATCACATTGCACACATTAAAATACATTTAGAATATGCGAACAATCCTGCCTATGGTGGCAATCCCGTTATTGGGCCTGTTTTTGCTCCTCATGCTCTTGAGCATATCAAACAACATTTAACATTGCACTACTTGCAATCGATGCGCGCTTACGTGGCACAAGCTGCTGGCGGCAAAGACATGCTTGATTTACATCAAGAAAAACCATTAGATCTTGAAGCACAGCAAGCGCTTGCTTTAGCATCTAACATGGTAGACCAAGACGCAAAAATGAATCTGCAACAATATGTACAACAGATAAGTATGTTGGCACAAAAAGTTGCGCAAGCTCAACAAGCTCAACAAGAAAACGCAGCTATTGCTGATCCAACTGCACAAGTATTGCTTAAGACACAAATGGCTGAGACTCAGCGCAAAATGCAAGAAGCTCAAATGCAGTTGCAGTTTGATAACCAGAAACAAGCGCAAGAATACCAGCTTAAGATTGCTCAGTTGCAACAAAAAGTCCAAGAGTTACAAGCTAAATACCAGACGCAAACCAATATCGATAATCAACGTAATGCCACCGATATTGCTATGGCAAATATTAACAACGCAGCAAGAGAACGTGTTGCAATGATTTCTGCAAAAGCTGGTATGGATCAAACTCAAAAACAACTTGAAGCTGATCAAAACATGTCGGCGATTGAGGCAATTAACGCTTCTAATCAAGACATCCGCCAACACGGTTTAGCTATTCAGCAACAAGCGTTTGAGCAACAAGCCCAGCAAGTACAAAATCAAATTGAATTGCAACAGGCTCAACAGCAGCATGCGCAGGAAATGGCACAATCTGCGCAACAGCATCAGCAGGGTTTACAACAAGCCCAGCAGCAACATGAGCAGCAACTAGCTCAGCAACAACAAGCAGCAGCACAACAACCACCTACTGAGGAACAATAATGGCAAAAGATGAATTAGGTTTTCGTCAAACCTACAAGCAAATGGGCGTACAAAGCTCTGGCGGCGGCCCCGGCGAAAAAACCATCGATAAAGGCGCTTCTGGCTCCCATCGTGATAACAACTGGAAGATTGGCGCTAGCCAAGCTAAGTTGACCAAGTCACAAAAAGTTGGACCAGATAAAAACCTGAATGAAATCGGTGGCGGTAATTTCTACTAGTTCAGGGCGGATTCCTTCATAGCCTTGCATTAGTAAGATTATGAAGGACATTTTATCTGAAATCATACTGCGCGTACGCGCGGAGCAAACAAAATTAGCGGATACCCTCACCGCTGGTGTGAATGTCAACACATTTGACGACTATCAACGATTAGTCGGCCGATATGATGGGTTCAAAGACACATTAGACATCATTAATGAAATTTTGAGGGAAGACGACGAAGAAGATCTGTAGAGATCGCAGGAGGCAGCCGAATGGCAGCATTTGATGTTAACCAACAAGACGAACCAGATACACGGTCGGAAATAGAATGTTTCCCGATTATTGATCCGGGCGTCGAAGTAGCAGGTGATCGAGTACTTGTGCAGTTGCGCAGGGAAAAGACCACAAGTAAAGGCGGAATCATCCTTGTGGATGAAACCAAACAAACGTTACGTTTTAACGAAACAGTAGCTAAGGTGGTGCAGGTTGGACCACTAGCATATCGTAATTTAGACGAAAACTTGTCATATTGGGTTGAAGGCCCATGGTGTAAAGAAGGCGATCTAGTACGTACCATCAAATATGGTGGTGACCGTTTTGTTATTAACCCAGATGATGGTGGCGCCCCAGTGGTGTTTATCACATTACAGGCACGTGAAATCATTTCTCGCATTAAGAATTTTGAATATGCGCAGAAAATGAAGGCGTTTGTAGACTAATTTTGAAAGAAAATTATGGCAGAAAATGAAAAAGATGTTCCTGTGAAGGAACTTGAAGACGGTTCAGCCGTTGCAAAGGTCAAATTACCAAAAGAATTTGAACCTGAGGTACAAGAAAAGGTCGAAGTAGCTGCAGAGTCGGAAGATGAGCACGACGAAGACCATGAAGAAGACCACGAAGAAGAAAATAGTGGTGAATCTGATGAAGAACGTGAGAAAATCCGTGAAGCTCGCCGCGAAGAGCGCAGATTAAAGAAAGATCTGAAGAGACAACGTGAAATTTCCGCTAAAAACAAGATCAATTCACTTGAAAAGCGTAACGAAGAGCTAGCAAGACGCTTAGCATCACTGGAAAACGGCGCACAATCACTGCGTATTGCCCAGATTGACAAGACTTTGGAAGATGAAGCAACAAAAGTCGAGTATGCTAAGATGAAAATGCTACAAGCAGCCCAACAAGGCGACGCTGCAGCTCAAGTGGAGTACTTGGAACAGTTAACAGACGCTAAACAACGTTTGCAACAGATTCAGCATTACAAAAAACAACAAATCGAGGCTGCTAAGGCACCAAAACAAAACGTTCCTAACCCAGTTAGCACTGAAGTACAAGAAAATGCTACCCGCTGGTTAAAAAAGAACGATTGGTTTGACCCGCAGGCTCGAGATACAGATAGTAGAATTGCCAAAGTAATAGATCAGGAGCTCGCAGCCGATGGATGGGATCCAGCGGACCCAGAATATTGGGATGAGCTTGATAATCGTTTACAAAGCCGTCTCCCACATCGTTATCAAACGACAAAGAGCGAAAAACCCAGCAAACGCTCAGCTGGCCCTACTGCTTCAAGCAGATCAGAGTCACCAGCAGCAAGCAAAAACACAATTACGTTGAGTCGTGAGCGTGTTCAAGCAATTAAAGACGCTGGCGCGTGGGATGATGTAAATAGACGAAACAAAATGATCCGGGCATACGCAGCGTATGACCGCCAAAATAGAGGATAATCAAAATGGCAAACACAAGAATTAAACGGGACTTAGAAGATCGCATGGCCGATCGAGTTCAAGAAGTATTAGAGCGCTCTACAACAGCGTCTCCTGATGATATCGCACGTCGCGAACGCCTTGATGCGTTCAGAGACAAGTGGGCAAATAGTGCACTGCCCGACATTCCCGCGGGAACAATCCCCGGGTTCCACTTGTGCTGGTTGTCAACAACTAACACATACGACAGTATCGACAAACGTATCGCATTGGGCTATGAGCCAGTGAAAGCCGAGGAATTAGGAAATGGCTTTGGAACGCTGGGCAAGATGAGTTCGGGCAAGTTTGAAGGCTGTGTAAGTTGCAATGAGATGATTCTCTTCAAGTTACCAGAAGACATCTACCAAGAAGTAATGAAGCTATTGCACCTCGAAGATCCCCTCGAGCACCAACGCAACATCACCGCACAAGTGCGTGGTAATGCAGGTGAAGGCAAGGGCGGACGTTCACTCTTGGAAGGTGGTTTATTGGAAATGGAAAAGGAAGCATCGAAGGCAAACAAAAACATTCGTTTTCAATAACTTCAATAACAAAGGAAAAGTGACAATATGTCAGCAACATTTCAACCCTTTGGTCTGAAGCCTGCATACCACCCAAGCGGTTTAGATCGTTCGGTACCATTCGTTGGCACCAACAACTATAACCTCACAAGTACCACTGCAGGTGCTTATAGTGCTCCCTACTCTTTGACTGGCGCGCAAGTTGCGTTCTACCAGTACACTCCAGTAGCGATCACTTCAACAGGCCAATTAACAATCGCTAACCAAACCGCTGCAAGCGGTAAGGTATATGGCTCATTTGATGGTGTAGAGTACACCACCGCTGAAGGCCGCCGTACCGTTGGTAAATCTATCACTGCAACTTCCCTAGCAGCTGCTACCCAGATCGTTTTCTGGATTTTCCAAGACCCAGCTTTGGTCTATGAAATCCAAGTTAACGGTTCTGCTAACGTAAACGCTATCGGAACTGAGTACAACTTTGACACAACCGCTAACTCCCTCGTAACTGATGGTTATACCATTGGTACAGGTGGCGCTGGTTTCTCTACCACAGCGTTGCTCGCAACTTCTGTTGGTACTGGTAACCAAGGCCAAGTTCGTGTAGTTGGTCTCGGACGTGAAGTAGCATACCCAGCTGGAAATACAAACCAGTGGGGCGATGCTTACACAATCGTTCAAGTTGTTATCGCTAACAATACATTCGCTGCCAATTCGGTATCGGTCTAATTTAATACGAAAGGAATAAGCAATGGCAACCCCAATGCGTAGTACAGACTTTCGTGCGGTAGTCGAGCCGATTATCAACGAAGTCTTTGATGGCGTTTATGAACAACGCGACGATGAGTGGAAGGGTTTTGTAGAAGAAATCCAAGGTATTCCACGTAACTACCATGAAGAAGTAATGCTTTATGGTATGAACGCAGCTCCTGCAATGCCTGACGGCACTCCAGTTAGCTACGATCAAGGCGGTACGCTGTACATCACCCGTTTCATCTACCAAATCTATGGCTTGGCATACGCCTTGACCAAAGTTTTGATGGAAGACGGCGATCACATCCGTATCGGTTCCACCTTCGCTAAGCACTTGGCTCAATCCATGATTGAAACCAAGGAAACCTTGTGCGCTAACTTGTTGAACTTCGCGTTCACAGCTGGCTACGTAGGCGGCGACGGCGTAACTTTGATCAACACCGCTCACCCAATCGCTAACGGCGGTTCTTACTCTAACCAGTTGTCTACAGCTGCTTCTTTGAGCCAAACTTCTGTTGAGCAGTTGCTCATCCAGATCCGCTCTGCAGTTGACAACAACGGTAAGCGTATCCGTTTGAAAGCTGAGCAGTTAGTTGTTCCACCAGCACTCGAGTTCCAATCAGAAGTAATTCTGAAGTCAGTTCTCCGTTCTGGCACAGCTGACAACGATCTGAACCCAATTAAGTCTACTGGTATGCTTCCAAAGGGTACACACGTTGTAACCCGTTTGAGCTCTTCCAAGGCTTGGTGGATCCAGACCGATGCTGAAAATGGTCTCATGCTCGTTATGCGTCGTCCAATGGAGAAATCTATGGAAGGCGACTTTGAAACTGATTCCATGCGTTACAAAGCAACCGAGCGTTATGCTTTAGGTTGGCATGATGCAAGAAATATCTTCGGAACTGCTGGTTTGTAATCCAAACCACTTGCAATAACAGAAAAGCCACCCAAAAGGTGGCTTTTTTGCTTTTTAGGGCGTTTTTGCCTGATAGTTTGCATTAGTAAGTATAGGAAGATTTGCCCCCAACAGACTACTGCTCCTTCCCAGTAGACGATCAAGCGACTGAGTGGGGCTATAAACTCTTGATAGGAAACAATCAAAATGTCAGTAACATTTAATCAACCAGTACGTATTTACAAGTACAACAACCCAACAAACAATGGTGTAATCGCCCCTGATAACTCTGGTGCTGCAGTATGTACTCAAGAAAGCTACATTACTAACCCAATCACAGCCGCAAACTCTGGCGCTGTAACATTTACCACTGCCGATATTGGCCAAACTAGCGTAACCCCATTCGTGTTACCAGCCGGTTCAATTATCGAAAACGTTTCTCTTTACCAAACTACTTCCGCAGCTAACTTAGCTGGCGGTGTAATTACTGTATCTTTGACACAGCCTTCCCCAACTGGTGGTGCTAATACCGTTACTGCAATCGGTACAATTACCCCAAGCACAACTGGTGGCGTTATCGGAATCAGCTTTACTCAAACTGCAGCCGTTGCTAACGTTATCTCTAACGTCGGTACTTTAGATGCAACTTTGTCTTTTGCTGCAGCTAACGTTACTGCGTTGACCGCTGGCGGTATTTCTGGCATATTCCAAGCCCAATATACAGCACGTAACTACACTGGCTCGATCATCAACGTTGGTCAAGGTTACACCAACTCATAATAATTGCCTCGGGGGCGGTATGCCCCCGCATTAACTTTAAAAGGAAATTATTATGGCATCGAATTTAGTAACAAACTTACAACAAAATCCTTCATCTTTTGAATCGGTAACTAAGGTCGGGGCTTACGAGCCGTTTGACTTGCAAGTTGCTCGCGGTCAAATTGCTGGCCACACAACCGTTAGTATTTTTGGTTATCAAGCAAACGTAACAACAACGTCTATTCCTATTTGGGAAAACGCAACTACGTATACCTTTCCAGCATCAGCTGCAACGGCAAACGTAGCAAGCGGATCTGCTAGCGACATTGGTGCTACTGTTTTAATTAATGGCTTAGATGCAAACTTTAACCCATTATCTGAAACCGTTACAATTGCAAGCGGCAACACAGTAACAACTAACAGCTATTTGCGTGTTAACAGCTTGTTTTTAACAAAACCGGGAAGTGGTTACAACACCAACCAAGGTGCAATTAGTGTTAAACAAGGCGCAAATACTTTAGCCCAGATTAACACTGGGATCGGTAAATCACAGAGCACTATCTACACTGTTCCAAATGGATACACATTCTATTTAGATTATGTAGAAGCCAACACGTCTAATAGTTACACCAGCGGCAACTATCTTGTTTATAACGTTGTTACAAACAATAACGTGACAGGTGTTCAGTCATCTATTTTACAACAGCCTTTTACTTCTATTTATACCGCAACACGTTCACAAGATCCGTTTGCATACGGTCAAAAAACTGATATTCAGTGGCAGTTAAAAACAAGTACAGGCACGTATGCTGTGGGTATTATTGTAACTGGCAAACTGATCAAAAACGACGGTCAAACCGCTTAAGGCAATTAAATGCCTGTCTACTTAGATACTAGCCGAAACTCTGTTGTAGCGATTGGAATATGCGATCGCTGCAGCAGAAAGTTTCCCTACGTAGACTTAATGCCTGATCCAAATTTCCCGGGCATGCGCGTGTGTGCAGAAGATCGGGATGATTTTGATCCATGGCGTTTACCAGCATTACAAACAGAGAATATTGCATTACGTCATCCAAGACCAGACGTTTCAGTAGCTACGGGACCAATTGGTGGTAATCAGATATTAACCCAAGGTGGTTTCCAAGATGAAAACTCCATGTTTATTGATGGAGTATCACCATACAGTGGAAACACACAAGGCGACTTGAATACATTAAGTTTCCCGTATTCACCAATGACCTTGTTTCCGTATGTTGGCACAATAACGCCAAACACTGGACCAAAAGCAGGTGGAACACCAGTAACCATTAATGGTGAAAACTTTACTAGCGTAAATACTGTAAAACTAGGCGGTGTAATTTGCACATTTAATGTTGTCAACTCTACGCAAATTACAGCCACGACTCCAGCGCATGCTGTTGCGGGCTTAGTAGACTTAACTGTGATTTCTCCGTTTGGAACTGCAACAGCGCACGGCGCATTTACTTATACTTAATAAAAACAAATGGCAGATCAGTCGATAACGCAGCTGCCTGTTGCGATCACCTTAACTGGTAACGAACAGGTACCGCTGGTACAAAACGGAGTAACAAAGCAGGCGTCTGTATCACAGATTGCCAATGCTGCGTCGCCCGGCAAACTGATCACTACAATTGTTTACGTTCCATCGAATGGCGATTTAGTAATTTATTACAGCGATGGCACACAACAAGTTATTGGCCCTATTTCTGGCTGGTCTGGTTATAGTGGATACTCTGGTTATAGCGGCGTAGGTACATCGGGTTTTAGCGGTGTATCTGGCTACAGTGGTTTTTCTGGTACTTCTGGATACAGCGGTAAATCAGGAACCAGTGGTTTTTCTGGATACTCTGGTATCAGTGGCGCGTTTGGTTATTCAGGTATTAGTGGATATTCTGGATATAGCGGCATATCAGGTTTTAGTGGCGTATCGGGTCTTTCTGGATTTTCTGGTATCTCTGGCTACTCAGGTTCTGGTGTATCTGGTTATAGCGGTTATAGTGGCTGGTCTGGCATCTCTGGCTACTCTGGTATCTCTGGTATATCAGGTTACAGCGGGTATAGCGGAACATCTGGCTATAGTGGTGTGTCTGGTCTTTCTGGTTTTTCAGGCATCTCTGGCTATAGTGGTTCTGGCGTGTCAGGCTACAGCGGATACAGCGGTTGGTCAGGGATTTCTGGCTATTCAGGATACAGCGGTATCTCTGGCTACAGTGGATATAGCGGTATTTCGGGCTATAGCGGCGTTTCAGGCCTTTCTGGCTTCTCAGGCATATCTGGGTACTCTGGATCTGGAATAAGCGGCTATAGCGGCTATAGCGGGTATTCTGGCACATCTGGTTATTCTAGTTTTAGTGGCTATTCTGGCTACAGCGGTATCTCTGGTTACAGCGGTATCTCTGGTTACAGCGGTATCTCTGGTTACAGCGGTTCCGGAATATCAGGTTACAGCGGCGCAAGCGGTATATCAAGCAGTTATTATTTTTATAAAGCAAATACTTCTGCTACCAGCGGTAACCCCGGAATAGATTATTTGTTGTGGAACAACGCCACACAAACAAGTGCAACACAATTAAACGTCAGCACAACGGCAGCAAATGGTGTTGACATTAGCGTATTTTTGGCTTTGCTTGCAACGACTGAAGAAGTTGTTATTCAAGATCAAAGCAACAGTGCTAACCAACAAACTTGGATTATCACTGGAACCCCAACAAACGCTGGTGGATACTATACAATCCCCGCTTCATTGGTAAGCTCTTCGGGTACAGGCACAACCGGATTTGCAAACAATTTACCAATCATTTTTGCCATTGCAAACGGCATAAGCGGTTTCTCTGGTTTTAGTGGTTTTAGCGGATACAGCGGAAAATCAGGCTACAGCGGCATTTCTGGTTATAGCGGATATTTTGGTATCTCTGGTTACAGCGGCATATCTGGCTACAGCGGATATTCTGGTATCTCTGGCTACAGCGGTTACAGCGGTATCTCTGGTTACAGCGGTATCTCTGGTTACAGCGGTATCTCTGGTTACAGCGGTATCTCTGGTTACAGCGGTATCTCTGGTTACAGCGGTATCTCTGGTTACAGCGGTATCTCTGGTTACAGCGGATATTCTGGTATTTCTGGTTACAGCGGATATTCTGGTATCTCTGGCTACAGCGGTATTTCTGGCTACAGCGGTATTTCTGGCTACAGTGGTATCTCTGGTTACAGCGGTTTTAGCGGTATCTCTGGTTACAGCGGTATCTCTGGCTACAGTGGATACAGTGGTATTTCTGGCTATAGCGGTATCTCCGGCTACAGCGGCATCTCTGGTTACAGTGGTGTGACTCCAACAGCCATATCCGTAACCACCACCAGTACCCTAAACCCCGGATACGTTACTTTTGTTTCTGGAACAACAGGCAGCCAAGCCCCTTATGTAAACACTGGCTTAACATACAATTCCGTAACTAACGCCTTTACCGGCGGGGTGACAGGCGGAACATTTTAGTAATATAATATAAGTTCGTATGAACTTTGAGGACAATATGAAATATAGCATTGTAATACCAACTTACAATCATTGTGAAAAGTATTTAAAGCCGTGTGTGGATTCAATTGTTAAGTATACCAACTTAGAAGACATTGAATTAATTATATCCGCAAACGGTTGTGTAGATAACACAAAAGCATACTTAGATTATTTGGCAACAGCAGTGCCCAATTTAAAAGTGGTTTGGTCAGACAAAGCACTTGGGTACTCAGGAGCAAATAACGCAGCCATTAAGGTTGCAACATGCAACAAAATTGTTTTGTTAAATAACGACACTGTTTTGTTGGAACAAAATCAAAACCAGTGGCTTGACATTTTAGACAGGCCATTTGTTGATCCAAACTGTGGAATCTCTTGCATTATTAAAGGAAATTCTGAACCAGCGGGTCGTGATTTTGCAGTGTTCTTTTGTGTTATGATTCACCGCAGAGTATTCGATACAATCGGATTACTAAACGAAGAGTACGGCGTAGGCGGCGGAGAAGATACTGAATTTTGCATTGAAGCTGAAAAAGCTGGCTTTAAAGTATTAGAAGTGTTTGAAAAGTTGTGGGATGGAACGCAATATACAGGCGGCTTTCCAATCTACCACAAAGGCGAAGGCACCATGCACGACGCCAATTTAGTACAAGGTTGGGACAACATCTTTTTAATTAACTCATTAAGGTTAGCTAAAAAGTACAACACAGAATGGTACCGCTGGCGCTTATCAAACTTTTGGGAACGCGCAGTATTTCTAAAAGGCGATACGGTATACCCACGCGAAGTAACAAGATACAACTGGGCAGCAAAAAATCTGCTCGGTAAAAAAATTTTAGAAATTGGTTGTTCAAATGGTTATGGTATTCAATTTTTTCCAAAAGACATTGAGTATACCGGCGTAGACTACGACCCAATCATTGTTGAAGTTGCTAAAGAACAAGACTGGGGGTACAACGCTAAGTTTGAATGGTGTGACATCAACACCTACGAGCTAGAACAGTATGACACCATTGTGGCGTTTGAAGTAATTGAGCACCTTGACACCGGCATGGAGATTGTTGAGAATCTTAAAAAGCACTGTAAGCGTTTGTTGATTACTGTGCCAATGAATGAGCCACCCGGATTTTGGGGGCCACATCATAAGCTGCATGGATTGAACGAACGTCACTTTTCGGGCTTTGAGTTTAATTACATCAACGAGCACGGCGAGATTACAGATGTACCACAAAAGATTGACGCGTCAAATCCTTGCAACTTGATGATTTGTCGGTGGACTGCAAGTGAGTAAAGTTCTCTGCTCCGTGGCAACACGCGGGAGGTACTTTACAACACTGCCACTAGTATTAAACGCTATTATTAACCAAACCAAACCAGTAGATAAGCTGGTTGTGTTTGATGATAATGACAAGCCACAAGACATGCGCAGTGAGATGATTTACCAATACTTTTTTCAAATGTTAGATGCAAAAGGTATTGCATGGGAGTGGCAGTACGCTGATAAAAAAGGTCAGCACCACATCCACCAACGCGCAAATACGATGGGCTACGATTGGGTTTGGCGTTGTGATGATGACGCAATACCGGAAGCCAACGTGCTTGAGAATTTGTATCATTGGACACAAATCTGGCCCAATTTAGGTGCTGTAGGTGGTTCGGTGTTAACCCCGCCATATATGCCAAACACCGGAAATGTTACCGGTAAGATTGATAACATTGATAGTGAGCCCAACGTGCAGTGGGGCAAGATAGCAACAGCAAGAGAAGTTGAGCATTTACATTGCACCTTCTTGTATCGCGCTGGTGTGCAAGATTATAATTTGGGTTTGTCCCGAGTGGCGCACAGAGAAGAGACGCTATTTACTTATAACTTGCACCGCAGAGGCTACAGCATTTTAGCGGTACCAGATGCCGTAACATGGCACATGAAGAACCCACAAGGTGGGATTCGCAGTGAAACAAGACGCGAGATGTATGATTATGATGAACAAATTTTTAGGAATGTTTTGCAGTATCGTGATAAGACCATTGTGGTACTCAATTGCGGTCTTGGCGATCACATTGTATTTAGTCATGTTTTGCCTGCAATACGTAGCCCTGAAGTTTTTACATGCTACCCTGAAGTGGTTCCCGGCAGATCAATAGCGCAAGCAGAGAAGTTATTTGGTGACATTGGCCCGTATAACATATACGGCAAAATGGATCAGTGGAAATGGAAAGGCAGTTTAGAAGACGCGTACAGGAAGCTATACACATGATTATCATAGCCCCGTATGCACAAAAACTGCGCAATGGTAAACAGAACCCAAAGAACTATCCTTACTGGGAAGAATTGATTAGTCAGATTGACAAGCCAATTATCCAAGTAGGAATAGAAGGCGAAAAGCAACTGGTACCAGACTTTAGAAAAAACTTGCCAATAAGCGAGTTAAGACAGTTGCTTAGGGAGTGCAAAACATGGATTGGCGTTGACAGCTTTTTTCAACACCTTGCGTGGGATGAAGGCAAAAGTGGAATAGTGTTGTGGTCAGTATCAGATCCTTTTATTTTTGGCCACCCAGAAAATATTAACCTACTAAAAGATCGGTCAACTTTAGTAGAAAACCAATTCCTATGGTGGGAGTTTGTTGAACATAAAAACGACCGATTTGTAAAACCAAAAGAAGTATTAGCATACCTTAATAAGGAATAAATATGGCAGCTACGGGCTACACACCAATTTCGTTATACTACAGCACCACAGCGGCTACAGCGCCGTTGGCCGCTAACCTCGTCAATGGTGAGTTGGCAATCAACATCACCGACGGC
>Ga0208744_1000084_pt1 | contig 44164 bp, 31 predicted proteins | sample CryBogCBH24Aug09_FD_184620 | JGI IMG/M metagenome (GOLD analysis project Ga0208744, IMG submission 184620) | Freshwater microbial communities from Crystal Bog, Wisconsin, USA - CBH24Aug09 (SPAdes) (version 2) | ecosystem: Environmental > Aquatic > Freshwater > Lake | place: Crystal Bog...
GAAATATTCAATGTACCTGTTACGTTAGCACCAGTACCAGTAATAACTAATGAAGAATTACCTGCAACTGTTGTTGTAATATTACCATTACCTGTAATAGTGATATTGCTATTACCGTTTTGTAGTAGACCGCTGTTAATTGTTGTGATATTACCTGTTGTAGCAATCAATGTTGCTGTGCCCAAGTTACCAACGTTAGCATTACCGCTTACGTTTGCTGTACCTGCTATATTTGCTCCAGTTGCTGTTACTATAAACTGAGCAGTTGTATTACCTGCAATAAATGTGGAAATATTAGCATTTGAAGTTAATGTAATATTACTATTACCACTGTTGATTAATGGTATATTAGCACTGGTAATAAATATACCTTGAGTAGCACCTATGTTACCAACGTTAGCGTTACCCGAAACGTTGGCAGTACCTGTAATATTAGCACCGGTTGATGTTACAACCAATCTGTTAGCACCAGTAACTGCAATAGCAACGTTTGCATTAGCAACAATAGAAACATTACTGTTACCACTTTGCATCAATCCACTATTGATAGTTGTAATGTTACCTGTTGTAATGATTGCTGTAGCAGTACCTAAGTTACCTACATTTGCATTAGCTGTTACAGCGAGAGATGTCAATGTTCCGACGCTTGTAATATTTGGCTGAGCATTTGTATAGACCGTGCCAGCGACTAATGCGTTGGATACTTGACCTGAAACATTGGATCCTGCCACTGAGTTTGCAACTGTAGCATATGCGACTGCACCCGAAACATTAGCTCCTGCAACTGAGTTAGCTACAGCAGCGAATGATACTTGTCCAGTTACGTTTGCGCCTGCAACTGAGTTAGCTACAGCAGCGAATCCTACTTGTCCGGTAACATTGCCACCTGTAAGTTGTGATAATCCTGAACCGTTACCAGTAAACACCCCGGTGTTAGCAGTTATGTTTGCAGCAGTGATGTTGCCATTTACATCAAGTGAAGTAAGAATACCAACACTTGTAATATTTGGCTGAGCATTGGTATATACAGTACCTGCAACTATTGCATTGCTTACTTGACCTGATACGTTAGCTCCTGCTACACTGTTAGCTACAGTTGCATAAGCTACTGCACCAGTGACATTTGCACCTGCTACTGAGTTAGCGACCGCTGCGAATGATACTTGACCAGTGACGTTAGCGCCTGCTACTGAGTTAGCAATTGTTGCATAATTTGCAAGATTTACAGCGCCGCTTACATTGCCACCTTGAATATTGCTAATGTTGCCGCCATCGCCTTGAAACTGACCTGCAGTTACTTTGTTAGTTACTGTTAATGTTCCTAGCGTACCTACACTTGTGATGTTTGGTTGACTTGCAGTAGTCAATACTCCTTGAAGATAGTTTGCTTTAGCAAGGTTGCCTAAGTTTGCGTTACCGGTTGCAATATTTCCAACTACTGTCAATAACCCAGTTTGATCTAATGTCATCTGGGTTACATTATTTGTACCGAAGTTGATTGAGTTTTCGTTAAGTGTACCTATGCCAAGGTTGCCGCCGGCACCGTATAGATATACGCCGTTAGCTTCACCAAATGGACCAGTACCAACAAAGTTGCTACTGTTGATACCAAAGTCACCATATCCAACATTAGAATTAATATCGTTACTTACGATGAAGTCTGCTGATGCCGATTCACCGGGGTTTTGATTTTGAATAATCGTCTGTACGTAATTGTCAACGTTGCCGGTTGTAGTCTGTAGTAGATTTATATCATTATAATTGATCGGTGCACCAATCTGTAACAGACCTACATTGCCTGCTGTTCCTGCAGGATTACCTGTCAATGATAGTGCGGCGATACCGCTAGCAACATTTCTGTTGCTTGTAATCAATCCAGTTGCTGAAATATTATTACTAGTTATGTTTTTGCTTACTGACAAATTACCAGTGATGGTAACTACATTAGCTACCTTGTCAAATGTAAACGCACTAGTTGAGTTAGCATTGCCGTTGTCATTGAATACTACATCAGTGTTAGAACCTGGGATTACAATATTACCACTGATGTTGCCAACTACATTACCGACAATATTACCAGCAACATTAAGATTGCCACCAATACCTACACCACCTGTTACAACTAATGCGCCAGTTGTTGTAGTTGTTGATACAGTACTAGGTTCTATTTGAAATTGCTGTTGTGAATCACTGAAGCGCATAACTTCGCTACTTGCATTAAAGCTCGTAGCAAATACTATGTCATTATAAGTACCTGTGCCAGCAGTAGCCAATACAAGATTACCACCTAGTCCTGGAACAGCAGATACGAACACATAACCGTCATTTGGACCAGTGATTGTATAGTTAGGGTCACTGAATGTTGAGCCGGTGAAGCCCATATCAACCCAACCCGCATCAGCATTACCGTTATCAGCATATGCAGTAAAGTCAGCAGATGCATTTGGATTCTGATTGACCATTGCAGTAACAGCATATGAGTCAGAATTACCTGCTGCTAATATAACTGAGTTAGGGAAGTTAAACTCTTGTGATGGTCCTTCTGGCCCAACGAAAACAGCGTTTCCGGCAATAATATTAAGATTTGCAGTGATATTAGAGTTGGATGAGATATCACTTGCAGCATTGATAGTACCATTACCAAACTGTGTATTTGCAGTAACATTACCTACTGTTAAGTTTGCTAATGTACCAACACTTGTAATATTTGGTTGAGCGTTAGTGAGTACAGTACCGGAATACAATGCGTAATTCGCATTAGCAACAGTGCCGGTTACATTAGAACCACTCACTGAATATGCAGTACCCGCATATACAGAGTAGTTTGCGTTAGCGACTGTCCCGTTAACATTAGCCGCATCTACTGAATAAGCAGTTCCTGCATAAATTGCATAGTTTGCATTAGCAACAGTGCCGGTTACATTAGAACCACTTACCGAGTATGCAGTACCTGCATATGTTGCATAGTTTGCATTAGCAACTGTACCAGAAACGTTAGAGCCACTTACCGAGTATGCAGTACCTGCATACACGGAGTAGTTTGCATTGGCAACCGTGCCATTTACGTTAGCGCCATCTACTGCAAATGCATTGCCTGCATAGTCAGCATAGTTCGCATTAGCAACTGTGCCGGTGATGTTTCCAGCCGTGATATTAGTTAGTTCACTACCGTCACCTGAGAAATAAGATGCAGTTACCGTACCCGGTGCAGACAAATTACCTGTAGTATCAAATACCCATTGCTGGTCTATGCTACCATTAGCATTGATGTATATATTACCATTTGCAACTGGAATAGATACGTTTGAGTAACCATTTGCAATGTAAGATCCTGCTCCAGTAGAAACTGCTGCCCAAGTTAGGTTACCTGAACCATCAGTTTGTAGATAGTATTGTGGGAGTCCGCCACCAATGTGCAAGTTAGCAACGTTACCCAATGAAACATTAGTAGTATCAGTAAAATCTACTACACCTGAAGTAGGACTGTTTAAGCTAGGTGATACAGTTAAGCCTAATGTTGTAGTGCCGCCCGAAGCAGCATCGGATACTGCGGTAGTTCCTGAATATAGTTTGATAGTTCCTGATGATTGAATCCAAGTTGTATATGCATCAACACCAATTGCATAGTGCGGATCTCCAGAATACAACTGTATTCTTGCCGCTCCAGTAGTTCCAGGAGGACCAATTGGACTAGAATAAAAGTTGATTGTGCCCGGTGCAGTCAAGTTACCGGTTGTATCAAATACCCATTGATAATCAGAGCTTGAGTTAGCGTTGATGTAAATGTTGCCGTTTGCAGTAGGAATGCTAACATTACTATTGCCATTTGCAATAGATGAACCTGTAGTCAATGCAGTGAACGTTAAGTTGCCAGTACCATCAGTAGTTAATACTTCTCCTGCATTACCTAATGAGTTAGGGAAATCATACTTTTCATAAAAGGTGATTACATTTGAGTTGATATTGATTACATTAGACCAGCTTCTTGTACCGGTACTAGTTGATGTAAACAAGCTACCAGATGCCGTAGGTACTCCTAAACTTGGCTCTGCTTCTGAGAGACCCAAGAATTGATAACGGTCATTAGTAAGATCACCGTATGGGGTGACCGGAACACGACCACTTAACAGTTTTGGAGCATTGATTGACATATGTTTTTATTAACCTGTAACTAATGTTTCTAGATAACTCAATACTAGTTGTGCGCTTGTATCGTCACTGCTTGTAAATTGTAATTCATCTCCATAATTTAGAATCAATCGGCCAGTCAATACACTAATAGCATCATTTTTTGGTATGCTAGCATTACTGATTAATGATGTAGTAACCCCACTTCTAAGTATATCAGCCGATATTTGTATAGTTCCAGATCCAGTGTTACTGACCTGTGCCATCAAAACTACTGTAGCATATCCTGTAGGAGGAGTATACACATTAGTTGTGGTGGTTGTTACATTAGCGAGGGTAGTTTTAAAGTTGTTTAATGCGGCTGGCATGTTGTTTCTCTTTTCATTACTTTATGATCCCAGAGCTAGTATAAACGGAGTCATCTGAGCAAATAAACTTTCATAGAAGTCGTTGCCAGTAATAGTTCCTGTTGCTTGGTTGATAGTGAATCCTGTACCAACCTTGAAATTACCTTTCTGATCTGTACTAGTAAATGTGATTACGCCGCCGCCGGTAGCTACAACTTCGTTAGCTTCAATCGGTATGCCACCATATTGAGGTAGTGCAGTTTCAGGATTAGTTCCTGCACCTACATATTCAAATGTATGTGCGCTAGCAATGATTGAGCTACGTGTATAGAATGTGATAGTTGTGCCTGGTGATGGAGATTTGTTATAAATCTGTTGAATCACTACTGTTGACTTGCCTGCGCTAGGGACGTTAGGCAGAATAGTATCAATAGTGTAGTAAGTAGAATCGCCATCAACTACCATGATCGTGTTTACATGTGGCTGGCCATTTGTTAGTGTATCAATGACAAACGTGCCATTAGTTTGTGACACTAGTGTACCTGAAGTTTGCTCTGGGCCATATCCATTAGCAACTAGACCATAATTACCAATTGAGCAATCACTACCGTTCAATGTGCAGAATCCGCCTGATTCTACATGAATACCGATATTGCAAGCAATAGTATAGATGTTAACCAATTGACTATAGCCCGAATTAACAACGTGAATTCCTTCACCATTTTGGTTAATGATGGTGAAGAATCCAACGATCATTGCCTTAGTACTTGTGCTACTTACAGCATTACCGTCAATGTAAACAGCGGTACCAGTGGTAGTACTAGAGGTTAGATTCTGAATATATGGACTTACGTATACGTTCTGAGTAGGAGTAGCTGGATTAAAGCTGAAGCCATTAGCTGTATAGTTTTTAATAGTGATGCCCCAGACATATGATCCATTAGAGACATAGAACAAGTCACTTGCCGGTGTCTGTGGAATTACAGTGACACTACGAAGGTTGTCACCCATCAATGCTACGTTTGCTGGAATAGTAATAGGATTTGCTTCTGTGTAAGTACCAGGAGCCACATGAACTGAATAATTACCGGCTGAGGCAGCAGTTAATGCTGCTTTAATAGTTAGAAATGGTTGATTGATAGTACCATCATTACTGTCGTTACCATTCTTTGCTACGTATAGTGTGTTAGCAGGAGCATTTAATAGATTACCCTTGGCATCAATGACGGGGACGATACTCTCACCCCCGACGCTGAAACCATCTATTGAATTGAACGGGTTAATCGCCATTATCCTACCTTACTTTATCCTAACTATTTATTCAGCTAGATTTTATCATATAAATCTATACTGAGTGGTCCAAACAGTTGAGTTACTGCTTGCAGGTGTTACTTGCAAGTACATAACGCTACCGCTTACATTAACAGCAAGAGTACCCGTATATCCTCCTAAGTTGACTGTTCCATATGTTGAATAATCTACGTTTGCACCGTCTGTTACTGCTGTGACTGTTGCTACGCTGTACTTACCTGAACCAGCACTATCTACACCCTTAACTAGGAATTCTACACCGGTTACGCCTGCTACTGCAAATGATGCAATAGTCTGGTTAGCACTGATAGAAACAGTAGTTACTGAACCCCAAGAGATTGCAGTTGTTACTGAGCTATTACCAAGAATAACGTTGCCAGAAACATTAGCAGTAGTTACATTAGCGTTAGTTGTGCTAATGTTTCCTGCTGATAGATTACCAGAGATGTTAGCATAACCAGTGATGTTTGCACCAGTGCCAGTAACAACCATTGTAGTGTTGCCACCGGATACTAGATTAATATTGCCATCTGCAACTGGAATGCTTACGTTTGAAGTACCATTAGTAATGCTTGTTGCGCTGATTGAGTACCAAGTTAGATTACCAGTGCCATCAGTCTGTAGTACTTGACCTGAGTTGCCACCATAGATATGAACATTAGCAACGTTGCCTAGTTGAACGTTTGCATTATTAGTATTGAAGTCTACTAGACCACCATTTGATATAAACGAGTTAGCAAAGATTACGTTAGCACCACTGATGTTGCTTCCTGAACCAGTGCCAACCTTTACATTACCTGCAATGTTAGCATCACCTGAAACTGCAAGACTTGTTAATGTACCAACGCTTGTTAATGATGAGTTAACAACACCAGAAGCAAGAGTTGTGCCAGTCAAGTTTGCTGCATTTGCAGTAACTGGAGTCGTACCAGCAGCAGTTAGCTGTCCTTGTCCATTTACAGTGAATGTTGATACATTATCACCATCACCATATGAACCTGCTGTTACAGAAGTATTAGAGATATAGAACTGATTGTTAGGATAGAGACCTAATCCAGTACCAGCAGTGTATACTTGAGTTTGAGAGAACTGAGCAAATGTGATATCAGTTGTACCAAATACGATTGTTCCAGAAGTACTGCAAACATATGAATAACCTGCTTCGCTTCCCATGTTGACTAGGAAGTATGAACCTTGTGCAAGCCCATTAGTGCTGATTGGAATATACTTGTCAGCGTCAGTAGTACGAGTTAGGATCCATGGGGTGCCGGCACCTCCAGCAACACCAACTTGAGTGATATAGTACACACCGTTTTGAGTTTGATCAGTTTGTCCTAGAACGATAACACGATCATTCAATACACAAGTGTATGAGTTACTAGTTAATGGTCCATTTGTATTAGAAGTTAGATATGCGCCTACACCCGAGTTAGCAGTTGATCCAAGTGATAGTCCTGTACCATTAGTCAATGTTACAATTGGATCACCATGCTCTGAAAGTGAAACTTGAATAGTAGTAGAGTTAACTACGATTACAAAGTATGGTGTGCCTGCTGTAAGCCCATTAGAAGTCGTATTAAATACAATCACATCACCGTCTGAAAGCCCGTGTGCTGAGCCAGTAGCAATATCAGTAGTGAGTGTAATAGTAGTCCAAGTGATGCTTGTACCACCTGGTGTATACGTTGCTGCTAATGGATCAACTGTGTTTACCATTACCGCATCGTGAATAGTGAGAGCGGCTGAAACAGCGTTATCTACATAATACTTAGTAGCAGCATCTTGTGCAGTAGTTGGGTTAGCAAGTTCCTTAAGCTGCACACCGTGTGCATTGATGTTGCCACCAGTTACATAAAGATCAATGTTACCACTTACTGCATTAAGAGCCAATGAACCAGAAGAATATACCGCTGCTGTGTTAACATTAGCAGCGATCACATTTCCATTGATGTTGGCATATCCACCAGCAATAATATTGTTAGTTGCAGTGATATTGTTTGCATTAGCAATGTTACCGATAATATTTGCATTACCACCAACGAAAAGGTCGTATGTAAGATTTGCGTAATCTGCAAACAAATAGTCAACGCCACTGATGTTGCCACCTGAACCACCACCAGTGATGATGTTGCCAGGAACACTTAGATTGCCAGCAACATCATCAAACGTGAATGCTGAGTTACCTACTAGATAATTAGATGCGTTACCGTATGCAATTTGAGTGTTAGAGATATTGTTTACTTGAGCATAATTAGCAGAAAAAATGTTAGCAGAAGCTAGGTTGCCTAGATTTGCATTACCTGCTGATAAATTGCCTGTAATATTTGCAGTAGCAGCCGTTACATTATTAGTAACAGTGATGTTATTTGCGTTAGCAATGTTGCCTTGAACAACCACATCATTTGCAAAGTTAGCGTAGTTAGCTGTTACTAAGTTACCAAGATTTGCAGTACCAACAGCAGGGAAAGTAGTATTACCGGTATTGTCAAGATTCCATTCATACTCACTACCTGCATAATCGGTATATAGATAGATGTTGTTTGTATCAAGGTCAATATAACTATTACCGGTACTGTCAGTTAAGTTTAGACTACCGGTAACTGGTTTAATATAACTACTTCCAGGTAAAGTTAAATTACCAGTATTATCAAATACCCAGTTTGATACTTCGCCATTTGTAGCAATTGTTACATTACCACCATCTATCAAATAGATTTCAGAGTAATTTGTGCCGCCGGTATAGATGTCAATATTAGACCCTGAATTTGATGTTATTTGTGAATAACCGCTAGTAGGAGTTGCTAATGTTAAGATCCCGTCAGTACTGAACACCCAATGCTCATTAGTACCACCATTTGCATTAATATAGACGTTGCCATCCATAGTAGGAATAGTGACATTGCTGTTGCCGTTATAGATTTCGCTTTGTGTACCAGTTGATACCCAGCTTAGATTGCCTGACCCATCAGTTGATAGAATCTGCCCTGAGTTACCACCATAGATGTGAACATTAGCGTTTGAACCTAGCTGAACATTTGGATTGTTTGTGCTGAAGTCTACAAGGCCACCGTTTGAAGTGAACGAGTTTGAGAAGATTATGTTGGCGCCAAGTACATTACCACCAGTTAATGTGATGTCTCCACCTGAACCATTTGTGCTAAAGTTGTTAGCTTTTACTAGATTGCCACCATCAACATTACCAGCAGACAAGTTGCCTGTTATGTTTGCAGTAGCAGCAGTAATATTATTTGTCACGGTGATGTTGTTAGCATTTGCAATGTTGCCATCAACAATCAAGTTAGCAGACAGTTCAACATCTGTATTTGCAGTGTAAACTGTCATTGCAGTTGCGGTTGCGCTATTAGCATACTGAGTAAAGATACGGAAGTTGTTAGATGAATCAACATCTACGTTCCAAGTTGAGTTGCCTTGCCCAGTTAAACCACTTACACCTGCATAACCTAATACTAGTTGACCACCTTCAGATGAACCATCCGCGTTAACAACAACAAAATCATTGAGAGCAATACTACCCGGAGCAGAAAATAGTCCAGTCGTGTCAAAGTTCCAGTTGTATGTTTCAGCTTGAGTTGCAATCGTTACATTGCCATTATCTGTTAGATAGATTTCGCTGTATGATGAGTTGTTACCAGTATAAATATCAATCGTTTGACCAATTGGTGCAGTGATATATCCAGGAATTGTTACTTGGCCAGTAGTATCAAATGTCCATTGATAATCTGTGCCACTGTTTGCATTGATGTAAACATTACCGTCAGTAGTAGGAATACTAACATTGCTGTTACCATTATTGATAGATGATGTACTAGCAGTTGCTGACCATGATAGATTGCCATTACCGTCTGTTTGAAGTACGTAACCACTTGAGCCGCCACCAATGTAAACATTACCTACATTACCAAGATTAGCATAGCTAGTTACTGACAGATTACCAGTTGTAACATTACCGTTACCATCAATGATTACTGTGGATGGATACTCACCGATTGAGTAGCCTGCAATTGAGTTTAGTGGTCTAATAGCCATTGTATTCTTCCCGTTTTATATCTATATTTATCATTACCCAGCAAATAGGGTTATGAGCATCTTGTAAACTGTTTGACTACTTACGTCAGGAGTTACCTTAAGTTGTAGTGAAGGGGGCGTAATAATATCTCCTGCGTCATAGTCAACTTGGAAAGTCCCTACACCGCCATTGATGTATAATCCTGCATATTCAGTGAACTGAACATTGCCTTGATATACTACTGATGAAATCTTAGTGGATTGTCTTTTACCTACTGTAGCATTAGTTGCAATTATTTGAAACTCTGCACCCGAAATATTAGCTACCGGTACACTATACAATGATTGCAGTGCTGTACTTGCTGTAGTCGCAAAGTAGACTTGTGAAGTAGACCATTCATATACACCTGAACCCATTTGGAATGAGTTAGCAATGAGATTACCACCTACTTGAACTTCATGTGTATAGTTGTTATAAGTGAAGAATGGACTGCCACCAAAGTTTCCATTATCATTGAACTGTACTTGAGTGTTTGAGCCGCCCGGAGAACCATTACCTCCGCCACCACTTGCAGACCATGATAGATTACCTAATCCATCAGTCTGTAATACATAGCCATCTGAACCACCTGAGATATGAAGATTGCTTACTGATCCAAGTGTTACGTTAGCTGCGCCAGTAAAGTTGACATTACCACTTGCTCTTACGTTTCCTACTAGGTTAGCAAGACCGGTGACTTTGAGATTACCTGATGTGATATTACCAGTTGTCTGCATTCCACCAGCAATGATATTAGTAGTTGCTGATAGAATTGGGATAGACAGAATGCCAGTGTCTTTGTCAAAAGTGAATGTTGACACACCACCAAAGGTTTCGTCATCATTGAACTGTACATAAGTGTTTGATCCACCAGGAGTGCCATTACCTCCTCCTCCGCCTACTGCCCAACTTAGATTGCCTAGACCATCTGTTCTTAAGAAGTAGCCAGAAGTACCACCTGTGATAGTGAGATTAGAAACTGAACCTAGATTAACATTTCCATTAGCAGTTAAGTTTACTAAGCTAACAGTATTTGATACATCATTGTATGTGAAGCCACCTGATCCTGCAAATGTACCTGAACTATTATATTGAATCTGTGAGTTAGAACCACCAGGGGAGCCATTGCCTCCGCCACCACCACTTGCTGCCCAACTTAAATTGCCAGCGCCGTCAGTTTGCAATACATAGCCATTGACACCGCCGCCAATCTTAACATTACTAACATTACCTAATGATAGATTGCTACCATTAAATGTTACGTTGGGAATTCCTGCTAATGCGCCATTGTTGTTAAACTGTAGCTGAGTGTTGCTACCACCTGGATTAGCTTGGAAGGGTTGGCCATTTGCATAAAAGAATGCGTTAGCATATACCTTATTAGCAGATACATTACCAGACAGATTGTTGAAGTTTGATACTACATTGCCATTGCCATCAATGACAGGTACAGGCGGAATGCCTGCTGAGTAACCACCATATGAGTTAAAATATTCTACTGACATCCAGTTGTTCCTGCTGTTCTAATCTAATATTTATCAAAATATTACATTTTGGGCAGTGGAAAAAAGTTTTTAGGTTCGCTTTATAAATACAATATGCTTTTAAATCAACCCCCAAGACCCATATGCTCGCACTGTAAGTTTGCGCTCGCAAAGCCAAATGGCAAGAGTAAGCATGGTTTTCAGAAATGGCATCGCTACTGCGAAGACTGTGCTAAGTCAATGTATTCAGGTAGATTTAAACATCTACAACATAAAGGCATTGATTGTGAGGAATGTGGATTCGTTCCAGAAGATCGTGTACAGCTTGATCTAGTTTATAAAGATGGGAACAAAAAGAACAAATCTAAAAATAATCTATTGACACTCTGTGCCAACTGTGCTAGGTTACATAATAAGAAAGTTCGTACTGGCAAGAAGTCAATTCTTAACGCCACTGTAGATGGTGATACACGAATCGCTTAGGATAATTTTCCTATCATTCGTATGTTATTCTTATCAAAGATATAGTAGTTTTCAACACCACCTTCGAAAATTCTCAGTGAATCGTATCCCATACCTTTAACATATCGCAAGTGCTGTTCAAGGATTTCCCAAGTATCACTTGAACTGTCTAAGTAATCTTCTATAGTTTCAATATCAGTTTCGTGATATGGATCATACATTGGAAGCATAGGTTCTATTAGCTTAGGATCAAGAGAGTCAAACATCTTACCTAAATGAATACTGTATTGGTACACTTCTCCGTAATCTTCTGCGAAGCCAGGGTCCGATGAGAAATACATGCCATTATGTGGTTCAGGGTGGTCGCCACCGTGGTAAGCGGTGATTGTACTTGCTGCTTCAATGAGAGTACGCATATCCATAGTAGTATTTAGTCTAGGTACGGTTCATACGCTTCCATAACAAATCCGCCACCATTGTACAATGGCCACTCCGAGAAGTTTCCGGCATTTTCCAATACGAGGCGCCATGGGGTAACCTCTATGTGACTATAGTAATTATCCAGCGTATCTAATGCAAATGGCTCCTTCTCTCCAGTGTTCACGTTATACCAGTGCTTGTTGAATCGTGATAGACCCTTTACAACTTCCTGCATATCTTTAGAATGAACCTTTCCTAATACTAAGGGAGAACGATTTAGTCTAGTCTTAAAAAACCACAATAACATTGACAAAATCTTCTTGCCTCTATAGTCCGGACTAACATAAACGTTATCTACAATGTTATCGTTTGTTAATGAGCAACATGCCACAAAAGCTGTATCATCCCACAATGAATAATAGTTACCAAGTTGGATAACTTTATAGTCTTCTATATCTGCTACATGTTTACCATTTTTATACCAGGTGTGTTTATTCTTATTTGCAAATAGTTCTGCTTGTTTTGAGAGGTCTGGTCCTCTCATTGTCATTTCACTGATCTTCATAATTGAAACTCTTGATTTTTCATTATTTCTAAACAGTTAGCCTGGTGTTGCCTTATCCTATCTGTTAGTTCTTGTGTAGTAGCTGTTTCATTAATAACTCTATTTTTCCACAATGGTAGTTTTTTGTTCATTTTTAGCTATCCATTGAAAAAGTTATGACTTGATATCTGATATCTTGGTTTACTCCACCATCGTCAAATATTTCAACATGAGGAAGCCTACCTATACCGCAGTGGTCAGGGTCCTTATTTACATATATTGATTCCCGAACACAGCGCAATAGACGCTTGAACGTAGGATTATATATAATTTCCGATTCATATGGACCATGATATGTAGTCACAATTGTTGGTAAGTTGTTGCATATAGCCTTTTCAAATGCTTCTATCTCGTCGTCGGGAATAGGGTCATAATAGTCCGGGCGGCCCACTAGATACCAGTATAAACTTTGCTTCTCCCATCGCTCTTCACCACGTCCACGAGGGCGGTCTGCTTTAACTAACTCTCCTCTGGTCCATCCAGCTGACTTGAAATATGACATTAGCTCTTTGTACGATGTCCATCTCGTATTGAAGTAATGATCCCTTACTACGGCTAACGAATCTCGTTTGAGATATCGTATTAGTTTTTCATGTGAGGTCTCTTTAACCATTAATCCTCCGTATACTCAAATCCGCTAGGAACAACAACTATACTACCGTCAATAAGTGTTACTTCATATTCTGTTCTATCTGCACTTAAGCACACACTAGTATATTCACCTTCGTTGATTCCTGCATTCGTGAGAGTTGCCTTATAAATCTCAGTCATCATCTTTTCATATTGTCTACTATTCATTTTCTTTTCCTTCCACCTAATGCCCATCCTTCACTCAACCATTGATCAAGTGTATCACGTTTGACTTTCTTCTCAATACCATCTTTGTTGATGGATACATTACCTAGGACAGCGTTTCTTACATTGTCAGCGTGACCGGGTTTCTTCTTCTGCCCTGTCATAGTCATAGAACGTTTTAACTTTTGTTCTTCACTCATTGGGCCTTTGGGACGACCCTTCAATGCTAAACTTTTTTTAAGTTTGGTTTCCTCACTTTGTTTTGTACCAGTTACTTTTGCTATTCGTTTTGATTGGCCTTCGGCTTGTCTAACAGGATCTATCGTTCGGTTGCGGGTTCGTTCTCGGTGCTGTTCTAGCTCTTCACCTTCTAACTTTCGTCCTTTATTCCATGCAGGTTTACCCTTCATTCTTTCGGAATGATTATTAGCGTGTTCAATCCTATAACGCTCATATACTCTAGCCGTAATAGATGATGAGTATCTTTGGTGTGTGTCTCCTATTGCTCTCATTCCCATAAGAGCGTACAGCATTTTTCCTCGTGCTTCACCTTCTGTCATCTTAACTAGGAGCCAATGGCAAATAAAATGTTCTCGGGCTGAAAGATAAGTTAGATTGGATTTATCATTGCTACCTCCCAATGACTGAGGAACAATGTGATGCCTTTCACGGCCAGAGGCTTTATTCCAATTGCGAGTAGTTGCTCTCTCAATGAGACTGTTGTATAACCTAGTATATTTGTTTTCTTTGAACATAGTATTATTTATTCCAAGACCTCTCTTTTCAATAAATAATACTATAGTTTGGGGATTTTCGCAATAGAAAAGGGGCCCGAAAGCCCCTTTTCCATTTTTCTTACTGCGTTGATTGCGTAAGTATTTGATATTTCACTGAAACGTCAAATTTTGGACCGCAATTTCGCCAACGTAATCGGCGGCATTCCCGAATGAGGATGCGGTGTTAGTTAGTTCGATGTAACCATAACGAGTCATGAATGATACGACTGGCTCGAAAGTAGTCGGATCAAGGACAACGCCTGAAGACATCAACGGAATGTATGGGCAATAGAACGCAGCAGCGTCAGTTTCAGATGAACCCTTATAGCCAACTAGAACTGGCTGAGTGTCTGGAGCGTAGCTGTTTACGAATACGCGCATTGCACCGTTCAAAGTACCAACGAACTTAGTGTTAGTTGGAGCTTCAAAAGTGCCTTCAGTGGTACGTGCGAATGCTGAAGTAGTTGCTGACTGAAGAACAGTAAGTGAAGCTGGTGAAACAACAGCCCAGTTACCTGCACCACGACGAGTGCGCTGTGCAATCAAGTTTGCAACGCGGTTGATAAGAACAGCAAGAGCAGCGTGTTCGTCACCAACGTAAGTAGCAGTACCTGATACAGTTGCCTGGTTGTAAGTGTATTCAGTTGATGCAAGAGTTGCTAGTGAAAGCAAGATTTCCTGATCAATTTCAGCAGTAATTTCTTGTGCTAGAGCAGCCATGATTTCTGCTTCAACGTCAATACCATGCTGTGACTGAGCGTCCTGAGCAGCTTCGAAAGTCCAGCGAGCTTGTAGCTTACGTGACTTGGCTTCAACAGCCTGACGAAGGATCTGAACAGAAATCTGCTTACCACCGTTACCTTCTAGAGCAGCAGTATCTGCACCAGTGTAGTAGTTAGTTGAAGTATCTGCAAGGGCAGTACGTGAGTATGCCTGTGCGATCTTGAATGGTGATAGAGCTTCTTCACCAGCGTTGACCGAAGTCTGTGCTGCTGAGTTGTCAGTCAATGAGTTAGCATAGCGAACACGTAGAGTGTGAATCTGACCAACTGGGCCAGTCATTGGCTGAACGCCGACGAGTTCGTTTGCAATAACAGTTGGCATAACACGACGAATTACCGGAAGGATAACGCGATTGAGTGTAGCAATGTTACCAGCAGTAGTAGTACCAGCTGAAGATTCAGCAAGAAGCTGCTTCTTGGTATTTTCAAGCAACACGTTCATTGTTGACTTACGTGTGCCCTTTAAGCCTTCTAGCAGGGCGTCCTTAGTTTCTCCCCAACGGCTTTCTAAAAGTACGTTTGACATTTGTATATTCTCCTAAACTATGTCTTATTAAAGCCCTGCCAGGCGCTTAATGTCGATTACGTTGTCTTCTGTTGAATCGACTTCTACGATTTTCTTGGCAGTTTTATTACCAGTTGCTTCTACAATAACAGATTCATTCAATGCTCTCTTTGCAGGAGCAGCATTGGTTGGGCCGTTATTAAGAACAGCAGGTAAATATTTGTTGAAAGCGTTTTCCAACTTTACGGTTTGTACGCTTTCTAGCAAAGTCTTCATAACTTCCTTCTTTTCTTCGTTTAATGGTGCAAGAAGCGAGTTCATGACCTTTTCACGTTGAGCAGATTCTTTGATAATACGGACTTCACGATCTTTGCTTTCTACTAGCTTTGCTGCGTTATTCAGCTTAGCAGTAGCTTCTGCAAGTTCTTGGTCTTTTTGTGCAAGTGCCGTGAGAACCTTGCGAGTTTCAGCCTTATCGTTGAGATAAGTTACACTGAATTCACTTGCGAAGGCTTCATATAGCTTGCGACCAAAGTTGTTTTCTCTAGCGAGCTTGATATCTTCTTTGAGTTGTGATAGTTCACCCTTGAGATAGGTTGTGACTGCGCTGTTAACCTTCTTAGCACTTTCAGAAATGAATCTTTCCTTAAGAGCTTCAAGTTGCTTACGGCCTTCAGCTACCAACTTAACCTTAGCTTCTACAACTGCCTTACGGTCAATTGCAAATTCCTTGATTTCACCTGCAAGAGCGTGAACAACGAATTGTTCTAGCTTCTGCATGTTTTCCATCTGTGCCTGACGGTCAGTACGGAGTTCACGGATTTCTTCGGCTAACTTAGTAACCATAAAGTCATTAAACTTAGTCATGTTTTCACGAATCTTCATTTCGTTTCTTGCACGATCTTCGTTCATTGCCTTTCTTTCAGCAGCAAATTCTGCAATTTCTTCTGAAAGAGTTTCAGTCATCATCTTATCTAGGGCTTCTACCATTACGCCACGATCATGTTCGTAACGTTGTGCAAATTCTTCATGAAGTTCTGCACGAGCTTGTTGACGAGCTTCACTCAACTTAGCTTCCCAGGCTTCATTTAACTGATTCCCGATATCTTCGTTGATAAGGCCGCTTTCAAGTAATGGCTTAATAGCATCTAACATGCTTATTCCCCTTATCGTAATTTGAGTTCGTTGATGAGGCGCATTACTTCCTCACCTAAGAACTTCTGTACTTGCTTGTTGCCAGACAATTGTACGTCTTTTGCGATTTCCATCACCTTATGTCCGTGCTTCATATTCATGAGACTTTCATAAATCGCTTTGGGATATGCATTAGGTGCACTTGGCTGAGCAACAATATCGACAGTGATAATTTCAAAATCACTGACACGGCCATCCATATCGTTAACGTTTCCGCTTCCTCTACTGGATACACCTAGCTTAACTCCTGATTCCAACATAGTCTTTACAAGTTGACCCATTGGAGTCGGAAGAATCTTTAGTTTACCAAATCCATTAGCACCGTCCATCCACATGCTAGTAATCATGTGAGATACACGGTCTAAATTGATCTTAAGGTCATCTGGGTGATCGACTTCTCCGAGAACGGAGTAGCCTTCTTTGATCTGCTTATTGAGAGTGTCTACAGCATTTTCAATTTCAGAGACGGGGTAAATACGCTCATTTGCGTTTTTAACCCCGCCCTGAATGAAAATCCCCTTCATATAGAGCGATTTTAGACTGTCGTTGCCTTCTGTTACGGACTCGACAACCATCTCGGCTCTATCGAAGGTTAGATTCTCTCTGAGATACAAAGCCATTTTCTCAGTTTTCCTTATTAGCGGATTGGTCTACGTGCTGAACGGCGTGATTCAGCTACTGGGCTCTTGTCATTAGCAGCACCGTCCTTTGAGACAGGCTTTGGTGTTGACTCACCCTTGTCGCTGAAGTTGTCCTTACCTGGGCTGTTCTTGAAGCTGCCTGCACCCTTTACTGAGGTTTCACCCTTTGAGTAGAAGTTGCTTGGGCCCTTAGGGCTAGTTGGAACTGCTTCTGCATCGCCGCTGAACTTAACCGGCTTGCTGTCCATTCCTGATGCGCCTGAGTTGAATGCTACTGTTGACTTTGCATTCTGACCGTTGTCGCCATGAGTTACAGAAACCTTCTTAAGCTGAATAGCTTCCATCATTGCTTCTTCGTCTTCGTCACCGAAATCTTCTTCGTCACCGAAATCTTCTTCACCGTCCATGTCTTCGTTGCCTTCGTCACCGAAGTCTTCTTCGCCGCCGCCCATGATTTCTTCAAACTCAGCCATCAACTGGTCGAGCTTGTCTTCGATGCGGATTACGGCATCTTCAATTTCTTCATGTTCTTCATGTTCTTCGCCACCGAAGTCTTCGTCTTCGTCATCAAAGTCGATATCTGATTCGTCTTCTTCGTACATGCCTTCGTCGGCTTCTTCAGCGTTGATTTCGTCAAGAAGATCGCCGGTCTGACCGCCCATACCTTCTTCTAGATCATCTTCTTCGTCAGCTTCAAACATCTGTGATTCGAAGATTTCGCGTGACTTCTCAACTGTGATTTCGTGGAATAGCTCGCGGGCTTGTTCGTGATCTTCGTTGATAACGAGATCCATGAGTTGCTTAAACTTATTAATGTCCATTGAATATTCTCCTGATAGTAATGGCTTTGTAGAATTACTTATGCACTATGCAGGAAAAGTACTCAATAAGTACTCAGTTTTTGAGTTTTTTATTAGAATATACTAAATTGGTAAATTATACCGATGCTGCGCCAGCTTCTTCAGGCTTCGCACCATATTGTTTTTTAATTTTACCTAGATATAATTTCTTTTCGTAGCGACGAACATCCATCATACGGCGAAGTTTACGAATCTGCTTAAGAGTCAGTTTGGTTTTGCGGGATGTTCGGTAAACAGGTTGGCTGTTGTCCGAATTCAAATCTTGCATCCCTGCAATAGGGGCGTCAAACATTTCCATTAGCTTCATATAATTATTTATCTTTTAGATTTGCATTGGGCTACCGCCGCCACCTAGTGGACCTGCTGCTCCGCCTGGTACTGCTTCTCCGCCTTGATTGCCAACTGGACCTGCAACTTCTGGGCCTTCAGCTTCTAGTTCATTGCCAGCTTCAATCTGATCGGCTGTTTCTTGATCCGCACTGAAGTCGCCAGTTGAAACGCCGATGTTACGAAGATCGGAACCCTTAGTTTCCTGATCAACATCTTCTGCGTTTTCTTCTTCCCACATCTTTTCGTTCTTCTTGATTTCTTCTTCAGATAGACCTAAGAATCTTTCAAGTGCAAAACGCTTTGAGATATAAGGGAACGCTTCCATTGAAGCAAACGTAGACACACGAGCGGTATCAAGTTCGCTTTGGCGATATGCAGCAAAGTTCTGAGGAGGATTGAACTTGAGCTGGAACAAACCAGTATCAATATTGAAGCCTCTCCAACGCAAGAATAGTTTGAACTCTTCGTCCAACTTCAAGCAAATATAGTTTTGTAGACGTTCGCAATATTGATTGAATCTGAATTCCTGAATCATGGCAGTACCAACACGACCATCATTCATTGGCGTAGTGTTGTCATCAGGGCCAGTGGGTAGATATGAGCTTGGGACACGAAGACCACGAGCAAGACGGTTGTTGAAGTATTTCAAGTCATCAATCTCACCGAGATTCTGTCCACCTGGAAGAACTTCAACGCTTGATCCACGGCCTTCAGCAGTGACAGGGAAGAAATAGTCTTCGTTCATTGACAATGGATTGTATGAAGCGTCAACGATTGATTGACCACCATACAATGAAGGGATTCTGCGCTGGTGAATTTCGTTCTTAACACGTTCAACGAATGCCATAGCTAAGTGGCTCGGCATGTTACCAACGTCAATCTTGAACATTCTACGTTCAGGGGCACGTTGTACACGATAGATTAGAACAGCGTCTTCTAATAGTTCTTTCTGCTTATAGACCTTAAAGATGTTCTCAAGAATTGATTGACCAAACGGCCAGAAGCGATCTAGTCCCTCAGTCAATGATAAGTGTACAACATGTTTACTGTCTACCGCAGACTCACTCTGTCCCAATGTGAATCGTGAACCAGTTGTGTTATAGGGCATTGCAGGAACAGTGTAGGGCGTGTTAGTTCCACCACCGCTACCACCTAAGCCAGTTGCTGGGTTAGCAGCAAAGTCAGTATTGGTTTTCTGTGCTACTGATAAGTTCTGTAGGTTGATATTGATGTCTTTGATGACATACTGTTCCGGCTTTTTGCCTTCACTCTCGTTCACGATTACTTTGATGACCTTAACCATGTCAACCCAGTATAACTTGAAGTTTTCTGGGTCGCGCACGAATACTTGGTCTCCGTACTTTACAACGTTACGGAAAATCTTGAACATACGAACGTCAAACTCATTGAGCTTACACCACTGCTGTAGCTGCTTACTAAGTAGTTCTACTTCATGGGGAGTAGGCTCATCCTTGAATTCAAAGCTGAATGGAGTTTTGTTGTGTTCGTTTCTTTGTGTAGAGAATTCAGCAAGAATGTCTAAACAAGCGTTGATTTCAGCATCAACATCCATCATTTCATATTGATTATAACGCTCAATTCTGTTAGGGTGTCCAGTATAAACTTCTGGAAGTCTGGACATGTAATTCTTGTAGCCGAAGTCAGTGTTAGCGTATCCACCAGTTGGTGAACCGTTCTGACCAGGAGAACCATTCCAAGCCCCAGTATTGCTGTTCATGCCGGAAATAGGACTTGAAACGCCGCTCTTGTTTAGAAACTTCTTCTTATATGCCATGTTTGCAATTCTCTTTTTACAGTGTATTTAGCGTTAAGCCAGTGAATGTCTCAATATCTTATTCTGAGTATAGTTTCCAGTTTCAAGTACATTAATTACAGTATCAAGTTTATTACCCAGTATATCAATCATTCTGGACTGCACTGCTACTACCTTTTCTATGTCAGTTGACGATTTGCCACTTGGTTGTATAATAGAATTAAGTACAGAGTCAGTTTCAGTTGTTCCAACTGGTGTTTTTGCCAACTTCATCAAAATAGAATCTACATTCAATGGCGCAACCATTTCAGTACCGTGCATTTCAATTGGATAACCACCAGTAGGACCAGAGAACACGCCTCCCCTAGCTGCCTTTTGCATTGTTTCAACATGCATGTGATTGAAATGACCTAGTTTTCTCCAAAGCACCTTAAAGTTAGGATTTTTAGATAATTGTTCAGCTAATGCATCCATCTTCGGGCCTGCTATCGGATCAGAAGAATCATCACCTGCAATTAAGTTAATATCTATAGCTCTACCTTCTTCGTGTCCTTTACCTTTATGTACACCAGGCGTTACTCCACCGAAACTAGGATTTTCAGTAACTTTAAACCCCTGACTAATAAGTAGGTTACCCAGAGCAACTATGCGTTGATCCGCTATCCCAGTAATGCCTGATAGATTTCCAGAAGCAATCGCATTAGCATTTGCCATTCTTTCTTGAATTGCAGCACCTGATGAACGTTCATATTTGCGATCAAAAATTGAGGCGGCAGCAGCGGCCGTAGTAGTTCGAGCCAGAGAAGCACCTGCTTTTGCTTCAGTGTGTCTAAGTTCCCAATCCAGGAAAGCTAATTGATCTTCGAGAGTTGATCCATGAATATCCTTGTGCATTACCTCTTTAAACTTGGCTTGTCTATCGGGATGCCACTGTCCTATACCATATGCTTTACCGTTATCACCTAATGCATCAGTTTTTAGTCTACTTTCGGTTACTAGATTACCGACAATACCAGCAGCTTGGGTCGGAGTCCATCCTTTGCCAGTTAAAAAGCTAGTAGCTCGCTGTATAGTTTTGGGGTCTATTCCACCTGTTGTTGCGCCCACTGTGCTTCCTGATGTACCGAAAGTATCAGTAAATGTAGTAATAGTGTCAGAAAAAGTTGATACCGAATCTGAAAAAGATTTGATCATATCGCTGAATGCGGCTATGATCTTACCTTCTGACGCTACAATTGTTCCGAATGCCGCTACGATCTTACCAAAATAAGTGGTATTGTCACCTTGGATCTTAGTATTTTTTTCATATGTCACAGATGCCTTTGAATTGGTTTCTGCTGTCTTGACTACTGTTTCTTTGGTTCTCTTAGTTTCTTGATCTAGTTGTTGGTCTCCGGATTTTTTATCACCCGAGCCTTTAAAGTATTGATACCCAGCTACTCCTAAACCAGCCAGACCCAATGCAATGCCTATTGGTAGTCCAATACCAGTTGCATCTGCCGCGACGCCGGCCGCTTCGAGTCCTGCTACTGCACCTACCGTTTCGCCGGCTGCTGCTAGGCCGCCGGCGGCCTCACCTGCTGCTAAACCTCCGGCTGCTTCACCTGCGCCTCCCGCAGCCGCCGCGCCGGCTCCGCCGGCTGCGCCGCCGGCTCCTATTATTTTACCTATCCAGCCCGCAAATCCGGTCATCAATGACCATAGTCCCTTCATAGCCTGCCAAGTCAAATTAACAACCTGATACCCTTTAAAGGCCAAATACGCCCCGCCTACTACTTCGGCTAACAGTTTGCCATGATGGTAAAGCCATTTTACTACATCTGTCAAATCGCTCATTGCCGTTTGCAATTTTTGAAAACCAGTTTTATGTGTTTTAGGATCTACTTCAGTAAGCCAACTCAGTCCCGTCTTCAACCAATCTCCTAGTTTTTCAAGAGCCGGTTTAATGGTACTATCCCAATTAGTAATCAACCAATTCATGGTATTAGTAACTAAGGGCATTAGTTCGCCACCGAGCTTAGTCATTGCAAGATTATACTGACCTTGTATCTCAATCTCGCTTTCTCTTAATTTCTGAATCTGGTCTGCATAGCCTTTTTGTTTTTCTGCTACATCTTTATTAGTTTCAGTTTGTGCTACTAGTTGATCATAGTTTTTATCACCGTATGAAGCTAGTCGTTTAAATGTTTCCGCAGAATAACCTAATCTCTTGGCACCGTCTTCACCGAGGACTTGCATAACAGTTCTAAAGTCAACTGCACCTTCTTCATATTTTTTCTTAACAGTGTTGAAGATGTCTCTAGTAACTTTGTCTGCACTATCACCTGGTTTAAGGTTCTTTAATCGGTCTGCATAAGTTATTAACTCTGGCATTATTCGTGCTAAAGGACCTGACTTGGCATCAAAGAATCCAGTTCTCAATACTCTTTGCATCTGTGAACTTAGTTCAGGACCTAGTAGAGTAGTAATATTATCCATGACGCCCTTACGAGCCTTCATTGATTTTTCTAGTTGATCTGCTTCTTCGTTTGCGCCGGCTTTGCGTAATTCGCGTATTTTTGCCTCGTCCGCAAGTGTAGCTGCTTGTTCTTCAAACTCTTGCTCAACCTGTTCTTTTTCTTTTTGTAGCTGATCAGCCGACTTACCTGTTAAAGCAGAAAGTCTGGTCATGTTATCTGCGTATTCAAGTGACTCCTTGCGAAGTTGTGCCATGCTCTTGGTTTGCAGTTGATATTGCATACCTGACGCAGCTTGTATTTGAACATACTTGCCTTGCAAATCAGTCAACTGTTCTTGATTGACACCCATCTTACCGAACTTGTCGCGCACTGATGCAGTTACATCGGCAAGTTGCATGAACTTAAGTACACCTGTACCCGCTACGCCTCCCAATCCTTGAAGACTAGTACCAAGGCCAGCTGTAATCTTCTGTAATACAGCTAAACGTTCGCCGGAATATCCAGCTTGCATCCCTAGTTCTTGAATATGTTCTAGTGAAGAAGGAATAGCCCCTGAGGTTTTAGATACTTCATCTCTAAAGTCCGAAAGAATGTCGATTGAACCTAAGGCCGCTGTTGCAAATGAAGTTATTACCTTGATTGCGCCGCCTAATATGCCGCCTAAGAAACCGAAACTTTTACCTACATTATATACTGCATCACCTGCTTGCGTGATGCTTTGGCCATACTTCTTGAACCCTTGCTCAGCACTAACCATTGCGATTGCAAAACTTCTAATAGAGCCGGCAGACGAGTCAATTGCTTTATTGAAGTTTGCTTGTGCTACTGCTAGTTGCTCCTCTGCTGCTTTTTTAGCAGCAGCCATTCTATTGGCGCCTGAGTTTGCAACGTTATTTTGATTGACAGTTGTAGTGTTTTGCCCAAGGGCCTGGTTATAACTAGCCATTGCCTTGATCTGGGTTTGCATACTTGAGCTAAAGCTACTAATCGTATCGTTCAACGATGCGATACTTTGGTTTAGATCATTGATTGCGTCGGTGTTGTCTGCCATGATATGTCCTACCGGTTTTATTTGCCAAAACTTTTACCAAATAAATACTCTAAGACTATTTATTGTTTACAAAAACCCAGCTAAAAAGGAAACATATATGGACAACAATCCATTAAGACAATATTTCAGAAGACCATCAGTTTACATTAAATTACCTAGTGCGGGCGTTGGTTATAGCCCTGATGATTTGGTTATCCCCGAGTCGGGTGAATTGCCAGTATATCCAATGACTGCAATTGATGAAATTACAGTTAGAACTCCTGACGCATTATTTAACGGCACTGCGGTTGCTGAGTTGATCAAGAGTTGTATTCCTAACATCAAGAATCCATGGGTTGTGACAAGCAATGACATGGATGCAATCTTAATCGGCATCAAAGCAGCCTCAGGAAACGATACGCTTGATATTGATTCAATGTGCCCATCATGTGAAGATATAAGCTCATATGGCGTGAACTTAGTAGCTATCTTGTCTACATTAAAGTCAGGAGACTATGCAACTGAGTTTAGCGTGAGAGATTTCCAAGTTAAGTTTAGACCATTAACCTTTAAGGAATTGAATGATGTTAGCTTGAAGCAGTTTGAATTGCAGAAACTTATTTCATCTATTGAAACAGTTGAAGATGCGGAAGAACGCGAAAAGTTGGGTTTCCAAACTCTCGAAAAGGTAACTATGGTTACAATGGAGTTGATTGCAGCGTCTATTGAATACATCAAAACTGAAAATCTAATAGTGCAAGAACAGGAATTCATTCTAGACTTCCTAAAGAACTGTGACAGAAATATCTATGGTGCTATCAGAGACCACAACGCAAAACTAAAGAGTGCAACAGATATTAAACCACTGCAAGTAACTTGCCCTAGCTGCGGACACGAGTATGAACAAGCATTCACTATGAACCCTGCGGATTTTTTCGGGTAACGCTTCTTAATGGCAAGCCCGAAAGAATTAAGAAGCTGTTTGAATCTTATGAAGAAGAAGTTACTGCTATCAAAAGTGCCGCATTAAACATGGCATGGAATATGCGAGGTGGCGCGACATATGAAGATATATTGAATATGTCCACTATTGAGCGAGAGCAGATAAACAAGATCATTGAAGAACACATGGAAGTTACAAAGAAATCCCAACTACCATACTTCTAATCCACCCATAGATAGAGTAGACCTTAACATTTCTTTTTCGGTTTACTCTATCTATTTCCATATCAGAAACAATCAGAGTTGTCTTCGACAACTTATACCTTTACTCACTTCGTTCGTTTCGGTATATCCTTTTTAATCGTTTAAAACTTTATCTTATAAGGAATATACATTGCCGGTTCAGAAGCCATGGTAGTGCCCCTGAGAGGCACTACCTAGACTTGGACATTGCCATGGCCCGTCATCCTTTGCTGTCTTTTCCCCGTTCAACTAGCGTGTACTGCTGCTGAACGCTACCGGTTGCCCTGTAAAGTTTTCTGGGACTGTAGTGTGATACGTGATCACTGCAACGCATGTTCTGTGACTTCAAGACAGAGTATATCACAGACTCATTCAGGGTTCGCCTACCTAACGAGAGCCCTGTCGGTGTTCCCTGACCTCACGATCAGGCATACTCCAGAATCTAGCCGCATTCATCGGTGGTGCAGCCTCAAGGAGGATCGAAAATACGATCACATTACTGTCAGGGTTCTGTGTTGAGCTTTAGGTGTTGATGGTTAAGATATTAGTTGACATGGTGTCTGATGAGCTATTTGAGCCTGAGTATATCTTAAGAAGGTCTTTGTTGTGCTTAAAGAAGTGTTCAAAGTTGATGATAATCCAATCACCGTGGTTATTGGATGTATAGTGAAAGAACTGGTCAGTAACCCAGGTCTTGTCTGTTGGTACAACGACAAATCTGCCCTTGCGATTAAACTTCATAAAGAGAATGTTCATGTCATCTGGTTCAGCGACATCCATCATTTGTTCGATCCAAGTTTCAAGAACCTTGCAGTCACCTGTGAATAACAAGTGAAAGGGGAAGTCACCATAGAACTTACATTCTGCGTTGAACTTTGTGAAACTCTGACCAGGAACAATATCGCCCTTAAATGAGCGAATCTGCCCTTCATGAAGAAACTGTGTACGAGCTTGATTCTTGCCACCAACGTAAGCACCGGATCCAGGAGCACGAATAAAACTCTCTTGATAGAGGTCGCTAAGGAACTTAGCAACTTCGCGCTCGAATCCTGATCCTTTGTTCTTACTTGGTGATGGCATACTATAATTTATCGCTTTCTCGTGGGTCTAAACAATTTTCACGGAGCGTTCGGGTTACTTTTACATCTATCACCGTGATACATCGTAAAATGGTTTTTAGCAACAGTTTTACCACAGCGGTCACATGTGCGCTGGTGCTCTGGCTTCTTCATGGGGTTCTTATCACCGGAATTTTTTAATGTGGTCATCTTCTTGTTGTAATCCGACGCTGGAAACCCGTACATAGGATTGTTCTCTCCCTTCATTCTATCCGATAGTTTAGGGTTTCCTAATAATGACTTAGAAATAGTTTGGTTATGCTCAACTGGACGACACTCGCTATATTTTTTTACTCCGATACTTTGTTTCTTACGATGTTCATCGGAATAAGTTTTTCCGTAGTGAGGTGATAACATCCCCTTCTTACCGAACATAGGATTCTTTTCACCTAATCTTGCTTCTCGCTTCTTCATTCGTGTTTCTTTATTTTCCTTGACACCAAATCTATTATATAACCCGTCTCCGTTGTGCTGGTTAAAGCTCATGGGATCATTTCTCGCATCTAGTTCTGTCAGTATCGCAGTTTCCAAAGACACTATGTAGTCAGGCTCACCGGTATGTAATATTTCATATGTCCATTCTTCTCTGTTTTCCAGTACGAGCGGTTTAACTTCTTTGCTTGAACTGATATATTCTTCGTGTCGGCCGGGATTCCACCCCTTTTTAACTTTTGAACCTATGTACCATTTGCCCGTGGGAAGGTGAATCCATTTATAGATATACGGTATGGTAGGGTGATAAATAGACATGCTGATTGCTCCTTCAAGCATTAGAGTGAGTGGGGATTCGTACTCCCGCGACTCACATTTATTTATCATTCTTCTTCAAAATCAGTGCTGTATGACGTAAATCCCGCTTCTTTGACGACCTTCAACACCCTATCAACCCTGCTCGTTAACTCTTCCTTATGACTCACTAACCATATAGACTTATTACGATTTCGTGACATGGTTTTTAGAATTGCAAGTGAATTTTCCAATCCAATACTATCCATACCGGAATCAATCAACTCGTCAATGAATAGGGCGTTAATAGGGGAATACAAGTTTTCCCAAACATCACGGAACGCAAAAGAAAGAGCCAGAATTAACCTATTCATCTCACCTCGGCTAAGATTGTGGAAGTCAAGTTCACGACCAAGCTCTGTAATTTCAACGCTTAGATCATTTTTGAATACAACAGTATGTGGCAAACCAATCTTATCAAGATAGTGAGTCAATCTTGCATTCAAGTATGACAAGTTCTGGTCAATGATACGCTTACGCACAAAGCTATCCTTGCTAGTAAGCAAGTCTTGAAGGAACTTCAAGTGATCACCATAGCGAGTAAGTTCATTGATCTTGTCAAAGCTAATTTCTTGCAGTGCTTTGTTCTCCATATCTTCAATTTGTTCAAGATATGGGTCAGACTCAGCAGCCTTACTTTCAATTGACTTTTCTAGATTTGCAACAATAGCCTTATGTTCAACAGCTTCTGCCTCAGTATCATAATGAGTAACTGGAGGAGAACCAATGTCTTCAAACGTGCATTGTTCTGCAATCTGTTCGGCATAAGGATCAGTTTCAGCTAATTTAGCTGTAATCTGATTTTGAATGTTTTCAAGCTCGGAGCTATGCTTGATTGCTTCTGCCTCAGTCTTGTAATATGTAGTAGGCATGTCGCCCAAAACAAAGATAGAATTTTTATTTTTTTCTAGTTCGTTTTGGGTTTGGGCAAGCTCTGATATTGCACTATCCAACAAGTTCTTCTTGCTATCAAGAACATTAGCATGATTCTCATCATGAAGGTCTTGACCGCAAGCATAGCACTTGTTTTCTTCAAGAGTCTTAATCTCACCCTGCAACTTAACAACTAGTGCTTCGTCTTTCTTTAAGGCAGCTTCTAGTGCAGTGATCGTCTTGTTGATATTAGCAAGTTCAATCTTGTTAGCTTCATATACCTTAAGATCATAGTGAGCCTGCAATTCACTAGTGATGTCAATGTTGCTCTTTGTATTGTAGCTGGTCTGTAGAACCTTAACATCATTGTCACGCTTTTGTAACCATGCAGTCTGTCTTGCAACGAGAGCATTACATGCATCCTGCTGCTTCTTCTTTTCGTTGTATGCTGCTAGGTCCTTATGAGCCTGCAACTCAAGATCAATGTCAATCTTACACAGTTCATCGTAGTCAGCTAACAATTTAGATAATGCATCGCTATGTGTGCGCTGCCAAAGAACTTGTCTACGGCGTAGTGCTTCAATCTGTTCTTGTACTCGCTTGTTGGCTTCTTCAACAGCTTTGACACGGAATTCTTCTTGCTGGATAGCATCCTTATTCTGGCGAGTCTTCTCTTTGATTAGATCAGCCTTCTCAGACAATAACGTGATACCTAGCAACTGTTCAATGACGTTACGCTGATCGTTTGCCTTCATTGACAAGAATGGTTCGCTATACGTATTCAACGCAACAATATGCTTGAACATGTCAGGGGACATCGCAATAGCTTTTTCAATATAAGCCTGCGTTTCTTTATTCTCACCCTGAGCATCGTCCTTAGCTTCTTGCAAGTCACTATTGATATAGAACTTTAGTACATTGGGACGACGACCACGTTCAATCTTGTACTCAATGCCATTCGCACTAAACTCAAGAGTGACCATCATACCCTTAGCATTGGTACGATTGATTAGATTGTCTTTGCGAATGCTATTGATCGGGTTACCAAACAATGCATAAGACAGACCCTGAATGAGTGTAGTCTTACCCGTACCATTGCGAGCGCCATCACCGCCTAAGTCAAGGTTCTCACCGAGAATGAGAGTAAGCTCCTTGCTGTCAAAGTTAACAGCTTGGCAAACTGCCCCGATTGAAAGAAAATTACGCAGTGTTATGTTTTTAAGAACGAGTGACATTATTATAGTTTCTCATTAAGTTGTCCTTCCACGGAAGCATCCGCAGATTTTCTAATGCAGCCGCTTCTTCGGCTGACACGCCGGATAAGAAGCATTCTTTGATTGGAATAATATGATCTAGTTGCCACCCACCGGCGACACCGTTAAGGGTTCTAATATGCCTTTCTGGGTTAATAGTGTCAATATTTTCATTGTATACTTTTCCACTCAACCGATGAACTTTTCTAGCATATGTTTTGTATTCCTTAGAATTAACATTATTATAGCGTTTTTCGTATTCTTGTCTACCTAGTTCTTCTCCAAATCGCTCAATATATCCTTCTAAGGTTCTTACTTTAGAAAGTGTTTGGCGAAGAGAAGCATATTTTGATGCTGCTTCTTCTGAACCTAGTTGCTCGGTCCACCTATCAAGAAAGCTCCCGGAGCGTTTACGTAGCCATTTTTCCCACCGATCCGCTCCTAGCCTATCCTCCGAGAGGGCGCATCGGTCAGCTTTTGCTTGCCAAACTTTAGTAGCTTCCTCTTCTCCGTAAATTAAACAGAAATATTCCCAAGATGATTTGGATGCCATTTTAGATATTGTGTTTAATCTATTAACAAACTCGGTTAGCCCGAACTTTAAGAATCTAGGAATTATAACCTCTAATGTCTTCTTGCTAAGTCCTCCTCCTTTTCTACTACGACTCAAGGCTTCCATTCCGAAGGTTTCCAATACCTCTTTAAGCTCATTTCGTTGAGACGCAGTAGGCACAAAGTTTGGGCCCAAGATATCAGTTCTCGCCTTAGCAGATAGATAGTCATCTATAATTTGGTCAATCGTTCGGTTTTTGGGTCTATGTACCATATTGTGTTACTACTCCTATAGTAGTATTTATCCCTTTTCTATAAGTTACGATAGATAGACAGCAATAGTTTAGAATCAAACGAAGTACTCTCAATCGCAGTGATCTGGTCAATGACAATCTGATCAACAGATTCAAACTTTAATTCGCCGGGAGCAGCATCTTGTCCAGTCATATCAACCTTCATTGGAATGAGCGTGATTTCTCTAAGTCCATATTTCGGAATCAATGTCTCACGAATGAAGTTAGCTTCTTCATATGAGATATCAATGTCAAGATGTATTCTAACACTTGCCTTAGGTAATAGCAAGCCCTCTGGGTTATCTAATACATCGCTTAGTTTGTAAACACGAAAGATGGGCTGCTTAGGCCATGCATGAAACTCTGGTTCCTGATCCCATTCAAGAATCATCATACCACGAGCATCATCACCTGCATCTGCATAGTTGTGTGGGAAAGCGTTTCCAATATACCAAATGTTGTTACGAGCCTGGCGCTTATGAAAGTGACCGCTGAATACCTTTTCGAATCCAGTAACGTCATCGTCCTTAAGCTCGCCATGATCTGGCATCTGAACCATTGCGTTCATATAGAAGTTAGGTAGCTCAAGATGGGAGAACAAATACTTGCCTCCCATCTTGGCCAACTTCTTATAGTCGTCGCCTACAAGCCATGGTGCAATGACTACGTTACCTTCGTTAAACCAATCATTGACGATTGTAACGTTAGGTAAATGAGTTGCCCATTCAACCGAGTGAACATCTCTGCGGTCACGATAATATAAGTCGTGATTGCCTGGGATGAATAATACTCGCTCAAACGATTCATTGAGACGTTCTAACGCTCTTAGCCCATATTGTAGTGTGTGAATGTTAATACTGGCTCTATGATGATTCCAATCACCTAGAAAAAGACAGGTTTCGCAACCTTCTTCTTTTGCCTTTTGTATAAACCATTCTACGAACTCAATACAATCTTGGTTGTGCTGTAAGCTGTTACTCTTTAAACCAAAATGAATGTCTGTGAAGACTGCTGCCTTCTTGAATAGATTTGTCATAGTCAGACTATAGTGCCTTTACTAGTATAATGCAATGAAACTGGTAACCTAAATCACATAGCTTCGTTGAGTTTAACGCCAGTCATCTGTCTAGAGAATGATGGGTTCAACCCATTCATTTCTAAGATATCGTCACGAATGTTTTGGTTACGCTTTTCAGTATTCAATACACGGCAGAAGCTGTTAGTGATAGCTGCGGTATAGTAAGCAAATGGGTTAGCACTCTTAGCTTCATTGAAACGAAGACCAACATAAGTTAACTGCAATACAGCACTAGCCTTCATTTCATCATTGTAAGTATAACCACGCCAGTTGAACTTCATGGCATACTTTTCGCAAAGCATCATGTACATACGAGCTAACTTATTAGTGATGTTACCATGATCCTTTGAGAAGTGACCATTGTCAATGCCACCTACCCAGTGACTCTTGCCCACACATCTAAATGTATTGGTTTCGTCTAACTTATAATGCTGGAAAGGAGGGAAGTTGACCTTAACATGAACCATGTCATCAACATCACCTTTAGTAGTCTTGTCTTCTAAATCAGAGAAGTCAGTGTCATCGTCTTCATCAAAGATAATGATGTCTTTGGCTGTCTTCTTCTTAGTAGTTTTTCTAGGTTGCTTTTGTGCTACAGGAATGTGATCCCAAGTCATAACACGAAAGATTAAGTCTTCAGTTGGAATAGTTTCTGCAAGAACTTTCTCGCCAGTTTCTTGTGTAAGTCTAGTTGCTCTAACTTCTTTAGCTGCCTGAATCTGTTCTGGCTTGAACGCATACTCAAGACTAGTTTCTAATGGACTTTCAGGCATATCAATAATGAGGTCATAGCGATGGTATGATGGGTCTGTAAAGTAGCAATAGGATGTTTTGCTAGCATGTATTTCTTTTAATATGTCTTTGTTGTTTAGGTAATTTACTGGTTTCTTGGGTTTAATAGCCACGGATGTTCCTCTTCAGTGAAAGAATAGTATACAACGGGTGTTGCATATATACAACACCTTTGGGTAAAATTAGCGGTTTTTTGCTGCGATAAATACTATTGAGTAAGTCTATTTATACGAGGAAAAGTATGGCGACAAGTCAATCAATAAAGTCGGCACCGGTTGGTACTATCTGGTCGCGCTCCGTTGGCGGGACTGTTTATTTTTTGAATAAAACTGGTTCCGGTGGATACGAAGTTTGGGTTTCCGGCGGAACCCATTCGCCGGTAACATTAGATCAAGCAGTAACCTACGTAAATCAACACAATCTTGTCAACCAAAATACTGCCACAGCTACTGAAGCCTCTACTCCCGATCCTGCTTCCGATCCCGATCCCGATCCTGCGCCTTCACCTCCCCCGTCTGGAAAACCTACCACAACAACATCACCTGATGCGTCAAATGCGGCGCCCGAATCAACTGCACCAGTAGACTCAAACACTATTGTTGTAAACAGTACTGCTATTAACAATGCAGTGACCAATCCTAATGCAAATATAATTTATTCTCCACCGACTACTACTGATCCTAGTGATTTGGTTTTTAACACTGCTGCAATTAACAATGCTACTGTCAATCCTAATCCGCAGAAAGTACTTACCTCTAGTAACGGTAGTGATATTCTCATTAACCAAGCCGCCATCAATCAAGCAACTGGTGCCCAAGCCCCATATGCAGGGCCACCAGTACTAGGGCTATCGAGTGGCATCACTAATGCTCAAGGCGGAGCTACGGCACAAGATCAAGCAAACTTCACCGCACAATCAGATTGGAGAGTTAGACTTGCGCTTGCCCCTAACTCAAACTATTTGTACAATGCGGATAATCCGGGAATTTTAGCACCACTTAGTGGCAAAACTATCAATGGCGTGAAAGGTACAAATGGTGTAATCTTCCCGTATACTCCATTGATCAACGTTACATATGCCGCTACCTATGAATCTACTGTAATAACACATAGCAACTATAAGATTTTCCAATACCAAAGCAGCAGCATTGATTCAGTTACTATCACCTGCGACTTTACTGCTCAGGATGTATTTGAAGCCAATTATTTGCTAGCAGTAATTCACTTCTTTAGAACAATGACCAAGATGTTTTATGGTAAGGATAAAAATCCTCAAAATGGAACACCCCCACCGTTATGCTACATATATGGATTGGGCGCCTTCCAGTTTGATGCATTGCCCCTTGCAATCAGTGCGTTTACATATACACTGCCCTCAGACGTAGACTACATTAAAACAACAGGAGTGTCAGTCGCAGCCACTCCAGATCCTACGAATACAAATCAATTAACGAATGTTGTTACTTCGTTACAAAGATTAGGAGCTGCATTAAAACCAGGTGGTACTGCACCTAAACCAAATTATGGAACTGCTCCTACACAAACTAATAATGATACCACCTGGGTTCCTACTAAAATTCAGCTTTCAATAACATGCTTGCCAATCATGAGCAGAAATCAGGTATCTAACAACTTTAGTTTGGCTGATTATGCAACTGGTAATTTACTGCATGGAACTAGAAACGGCGCGACAGGAGGAGGATTCTGGTAATGCCATCAAATCAAAACTTATATCCGGCTAGTAGCCCATACGCCGATACTGACGTAGTAAATAACAACTTTCTTGATGTAATGATCTATACACCGATTCCTATGGAACCGAGTGATGTCTATTATACTCTTACGTCAGTATATGAATATAGACCTGATTTACTTGCATATGACTTATATGGTGACGCTAACTTATGGTGGGTGTTTGCCTCTCGCAATCCCAATGTATTGGGTCCCGATCCATACTTTAATTTCACTGCGGGGCTGAGTATATATATACCTACAATGGACACTTTAAAGGTAGCATTGGGAATATAATATGGTAAATACTCTAATAGGGGCAGCATCCGACGATAGTGGAGTAAAGCAACCCAATACAGCGGGCACTACAGGGGCGCCCGCTGCTGCGCCACCAGCCGGCTCATCTACTAACCCAACACCACAGCCTAACTCTACAACCGGTTCAGCCCCGGCGGATAAAAAGCCCACTGGTTCATCAGCATATCAATATCAAGCATCTATTGTTAGCAGCCAGCCCGTAAATACTACTTCTCAGCCAGGAAAAAGACTGCAAAATCCATTAGGAGAGTTTTCAAGTTGCACTTATCAACTTACATTATACATGATTACTCCGGATGCATACACTGCTTTTGTGAATAGCGGAAGAACAAAAATTAACATATTAAAAGAGGCTAGTCAAGGAAAGTCCACCGGAGGAGCCTTTATTATTGCCCAGAGCGGAGGCGTTAGTGATCCTGCACTTCGCGCGCCTGGCTTCACTGTTGATTATGGTATTGATAATCTTGTTATTCACAATTTCATGAACGGGAAATCTACAACTGACGCTACCAATGCAGTTGAAGTGACATTCACTATCACCGAGCCATATGGTTTCTCGTTTTTAAGCAATCTGCGTAAAGCAGGTGATGCTATGATGAACTATCAAAATGACGGAAACTATAAAGGTCCTAAAAACCATTCAAGAGAGTTTTTTGTCTTAGGTATAAGATTTTTAGGATATGATGCGTCTGGTAGAGTCATGCTACCGAACACTAAAATGTCGAGTGGCACAGGTGTTGTAGACCCACTCTCACAAACCGGATCATTATTTGAATATTTTCTCGACATCAATATTAATCAGATACGTTTTAAAATTGATGGCAAGGCAGTTCAATATCATGTCGAAGCGGTTCAGGCCTCTCAGGCTAAGGCGTTTAATACCTCTAGAGGATTTATCAAAACTGACAAACCAGTTGAGGCTGGCACAGTTGGTGAGTTTCTAGATAAACTGGTAGCGCATATGAATGAAGAACAGCTTAGAATGTCACAGACAAATCCACCCAGCCTTCTCGTCCCTAACAAATATCAAATTGTTTGGCTACCGGGGTCAGAGGACATTCTTAATGCAAGTTTAATTTCTCCTGCTAGAAATGAGAAATCACGATGGACAGGATCAGGTGCAAAGACAATAGCTGGCGTAAACGTTGCAACAGACACTAAGACACAAGCAGCGAATAGCACCAAAAAAATTATTCAGATTACCAGCGGCACTCCCATTGTTCAAGCTATCAATAATGTCATCGTGCAAAGTTCATATTTAGATGATGCGTTGCATACACTATACACTGCTGAACTCCAAGCTGATCCTACTACTAAATCGGATAACAAGATACAGGCAGCTAAAACTGCAAGTTTTGGTTGGTACACTTGTACACCTCAAATCACAGATATTAAATGGGATGAATTGACCAAAGATTGGGCATACACCATAAGTTATTTGATTCAAAAATATGACACTCCGGCTGTTGACGTAGCATATGATGCAATTACTGCACAATATCCCGGCCCAGTAAAAAGATATGACTATTGGTATACAGGTGAAAATAGAGAAATTCTAAAATACGAGCAGATTTTTGATAACCTGTATTTCAATACAGTAGTCAGCGCCGGCGATACTGTTACTACTAATAATACTACGGGAACTCCCGCCGGCGGAACGGTAAATCAATCAGGATCAACTAGTCAAACGCCTAAGCAGCCAGGAATGTTAACTAACAATCCTAGACAAGGTGCACAGGGGTACGACCTTGAAGCACAACATGCATTCATGACAGCACTGTATGATCCAAACGCATACGCCAAAGCAGAAATAACTATACTAGGAGACCCTGACTTCTTAACAGTAGAACCTACATATTCACCTGATCAAGTATACGATAAGTTTTACGGAGGAAATGGGTATTGCATTAATACTAATGGTTCTCAGGTATTTATTGAAATAGATTTCAAGGAAGGGGTAGACTATACCTCTCAGACAGGTACTATGAACATTAACAGTTCAATCTTGTTTTGGCAATATCCACCTGAATTAGCGAAAAAAATACACGGAGTATGTTATCAAGTAGTTGAGTGTGTCAATACATTTGTAAATGGTATGTTTAAACAAACCTTAAGTTGTGTGTTACCAGAATTTGGAAATAAAAGCTCTCAGATTGCCAGCGCAACTCAAGCAATTGCTGGAATTAGAAGCGAAAACGCCAACATAACGCAGCAAACAGTATCAGCAGTAGTTCCTAAAAATAATGCGGCATCCGGTCAAGGCACAGTTGCTGACAATCCCACCACACCCGGCGTTGCCACCACCGCAGTCCCTACTCCTAGTAATAATACCGCTGCTGTCCCTGTAAATACAAAGGGAATTGCAAACGGCGACGGCAAGAGCACCAACAGCACTGCTAAAGTAACTCCGGGTAGATAAAGAGATAAGATATGCCACAAGATATTGTTAAAACAAAAGGTCCATTAAAGTCTAAAAATCCAGCTGTCGGGGGAGGCGTAACCAACAACTATCCCGTGTTTGGGATTGTGAAGGATAATATTGACCCCACTAGATCAGGAAGAATCAAGGTACTGATTGGTGATAAAAGTCCACAAGATCCTGACAACTCAGATGCTTGGCTTACCGTTAGATATATGAGTAATTTCTTTGGACACATTGAAGGTTCAGGTGGCAAGGATGATAATGGTACTTATAAGTCTAATCCAACATCATATGGGCAGTGGCATGCCCCTCCCGATATCGGCACTACTGTAATTTGTATCTTTGTTAACGGTGATCCTAACTATGGTTTCTATATCGGATGTGTTCCTGAACCTGAAGCATTGCAAATGGTCCCGGCTATTGGTTCATCTGATAACATTATTGCAAATCAAGGAGAGGCAACAAGCTATGGCGGCGCCACTAGATTACCAGTAACTAACTTTAATAGTAACAATCCTGGATTAACTGACACCGGCACGTTTAATGATTCTCCTAGACCTGTACACAGTTATACAGCAAGTATTATGAGTCAACAAGGAATTATTCGTGACCCTATTCGCGGACCTATCTCGTCTTCAGCAAGTCGTGAAGCTGCAAGTCGCGTGGGCTGGGGCATCTCTACACCGGGAAGACCGATATATGAAGGCGGGTATGATGATCAAACTATAGTCCAAAACCTCGACACATCTAAAGCCGCACAATTAAAAGTTGTCGCTCGTAGAGGTGGTCATAGTATCGTCATGGACGACGGGGATGTCATCGGGCGCGATCAATTAGTAAGAATCAGAACAGCATTAGGCCATCAGATATTAATGAGCGATGATGGTCAGACTTTGATGATTCTTCATAGTAATGGACAATCCTACATTGAATTAGGAAAAGAAGGTACAGTTGATATCTATTCAACTAATTCTTTCAATGTAAGAACACAGGGTGATATCAATTTCCACGCCGATAGAAACATCAATTTACATGCTATGGAAAACTTGAATATTCAAGCAAAGAATATTCAAACTAATAGCGAAGAAAAGACTCAACTACGATCGGGCGGAGACTTTTCAATCGGGGCGACCGGAAAATTAACTGGCTTGGCAGGTGGAGCAATTGCTTGGGGCGCTGGCGGAGATGCTAGCTTAGTTGGCGGCGGCCAGGCATATTTAAATGGTAATAAAGTAAACATTGGTCAACCAAATGCAGTAGGATTTGTGAAGTATAATAATAAATCTCCTGCTACTACGCCTGATCCTGTAAAACCAATTCCTTTAGTAGCACAAACTGATACATTATTTGATCAATCTAAAGGATTTATGGCAGCTCCGGGCAAGCTACTTACTATTACCTCTCGCGCCCCTGCCCACGCGCCGTGGGCTAACGCTGGCCAAGGGGTTGATATTAAGACTTCAATGAATGCTAATGACAATCTTCCTGCACCTGCTAGCTCTGCGATTAGTGCAGTAAATCAAGCAGCACAAACAACTAATCCTATTCCGCCGGCCGCAGCAACAGTGGCATCAGCACCATCTGCTATTCCGCCGGTATCAGCAGCGATTGGTAAAAATACAACAGCAGCCGCGATTGCACAGACTGCTACGCAAGCTGCACAAGGTCCATTAGCTGCTGCAACTACACAGGGTGCAGCAATTATACAAACGGCGCAGGGTAAGGTAGCAGCAGTTGGTGCCCTAGCACAAACACCTTCGCAATTAGAATTGGGTGGGGTACTGAAGCCCGGTGCATCTACTATTGTTAATACTCTTGTTCAATCAGGAGCCAACGTTGAACACTCATTCTCCTCTTCTGTATTCTCGGGTTCAATACCCGGAGCAGCAAACTTGACTTCTCTTGTACAAAATACCAATGCACAAGCAACCGCAGTAGTTACTACTTACCAAAAAGCACAAACTGCATTAGGGGCAGCCGGCGCATTGACAGGCAAAGAAGCAGCGACTCAAATTACAGGAATGGTTACTGCTGCTGCAAGTCAAGGAGTTGGTCCTGTATTACAAACTACAAAGAGCGTAATAAATTCTGTTTCTAATATAACAAGTGGCGCAGCAGGTGCAGCAGCAGGGGGAGCAGTCGCTAGTGCAATTGGAGGACCTGCAGGACAAATAGCAGGAGCTACAGTTAGTGGTGCTGTATCAGGTGGCGTATCAGGAGCAACTAATGCACTAACTGGTTCCTTGTCAGGTGCTGCAAATAATGCCCTCGGCGGCGCTCTAGGACAAGCTAGTGCAGTGCTAGGAACGGCTCAGGGAGTATTAAAGGCAATTGGAGCAGGCAGTATAGCTGCCTTCTTCAGTGAAGCAGTAGGTGGTCTGGGAGGAATTCAAAGCGCACTCACTGCAATGAGTAAAATCCCATCATTGTCATCACTTGTTAACCAAGCAGAAGGTGTTGCCGCGTCAGCATTCAACGCAGTCAAGCAATCACTTAAACCATTGCAAGCAAACGTTCCACAAAATCTTACTCAACTAGCTAAAGATAATGCAGCCGCTGCTGCAACAGTAGCTTCTCAAACTGGATCTCAAGCTGGATCCAGTCTTCTCAATTCAATAGGCAATGCTGTGTCTACTGTAAGTAATACTACTAATAATATAGCAGGCGCATTTGGTGTTGTATCTTCACTGTCAGGTACAGTAGGTGGAGTAGGTGGCGCGATTGGTTCTATTAATAATAGCATTACTAGTATTGAAGGTACATTTACTAGTGGAGCAGCCGCTTTATCTAGTATAGCCAGTACTGGTACTGCGATTACAACTACATTTAATAATATAACTAGTGTAACCAATACTATTCAAAAATCAGCTACTGGGTCAGTATTGAACACCACTATAGGCAGCCCGGAAAATGCTATGAATAACATCAATGCAATTGCTGGCGCCGGCGCCACATTAACCAGTGGTGGGTTGCCCGCATTGTCTAACGCTGCAAGTGTTGTTCAACAAGGGGCATCTTCATCAAAATCATCTATTCTTGCTAGCGGAATATCAAATCTGCCGGGCGGAATCAATACAATATCTTCTGTAAATAATAATGCCCCTGGAGCGACAAATACAATTCCTGGCATTAGCGAGATAAAAACTGCTATCAGCAGTGCAACTACTTCAACTATGAATGGGCTATCAAGCATATCCAGTTCAACCAGCGCGCTAAGTAGTATCGCTAATGTAATAGGTGATAATAACTTATCTAGTAACTTATCTGCTGCATCTAATATTGCCGGCGATCTAAACAAATTAGGAAATCTTGCATCGTCATTGAAAGTTGGATTGCCCGATGCCAGTGGAGCAACAAGCGCATTAGGTGGCGCTCTAGGTTCTATACAAGGTCAGTTGAATGGGTTGACTTCACTAGCAGCCCTAGGTTTACCGGTTGGTGGCATCGCACAATTATTCTCATCAATATCTTCATTGACAGGAGGCAATCCAGGAGCCATTGGTTTACCTTCAATTGGCTTCAACACTACTGATCGTACTTCCGTGACTGCACAGATTAATACTAATTTAGGCGACCCGGGAATTCCTACTCCAAATCTTGTCGGTGAAATACCAGATCAAACTAAGTCTGCATTTGATGACAAAATCGCTGCACTTAAGAAGCAAAAGAGTGAGCTAGGAGCTAAACTCAAAGAATACAAAACAAAAAGAGATGTTGCTTTGAAAGAGTACAAGATTGCGAACGACAGTCTTCCACAAGGTGATCCGGCTATTACGACTGCATATAACAAATATTCTGATGCGTATGACGAATGGCAAAAGGTTGATCTAGAATATGGTAGCGTGGACTTGGAGATTGAAAGACAAAAATTAGAACAAATTGCGCCTGGATCGACCGCCCAAGCACAAGCACTAGGTGATGCAGAAGTTGCTGCACTTAGTAAGTTATTCGGCGGATAATAAATACAAAGAGGAATTAATTCATGCCACAGTATGTAGGATTCAGTAGTATAAATGCTTGTCAACCAAAGGGAACCAATGCCCAGTTGAACAACATAATGAATCAGGGAACGTATGTCAATAGTGTTACTAACACATTTACTGACATCAACGGTAATCCTGTAAATGTCAACGGGTATGGTATTCCAAATGGCTATGGCAATATGGGGAATCCTACTAACGTTGGTAAAAAGTTTGTACTCACTGATGCACAGTTAGTAGTACAAGATTTTATTAATGCATTGAATATCCCCTTAGGATCAAAGGTAGGTCAACCTGCATATGGTACTACACTATGGAGCTTTGTATTTGAGCCTAATACACTTGACGTACAGGTTGCATTAGAAACTGAAATTCGTAGAGTAGCAAGTCAAGACCCTAGACTTGACATCAATGTAATCACTGCCTTTCCACAGGATGCAGGCATTCTAATTGAAATGCAATTGTCAGTTTCTCCGTTCAACAATCCACAGACTGTGGGCGTATTTTTAAATCAACAGACTACTCAAGCTACAGTTATAGGCGCTTAAGCAAAAAACGCACTTTTTTGATTATGATAAATATATTCATATCAAAAGAGTATAACTATGGCAACCAGTTCAAGACAATCTGCACTATTCGGGCTTAACGATTGGAAGACTATCTACCAAACGTTCAATCAGGCTGACTTCAGAAGCTATGACTATGACACGCTTCGTAAAGCCTTCATTGACTATTTGCGCGTCTACTATCCTGAAACGTTCAATGACTACACTGAGTCAAGTGAATACATTGCCCTTCTAGACGTTATCGCATTCATGGGTCAAGGTCTTGCCTTCCGTGACGACTTGAACGCTCGTGAAAACTTTATGGATACTGCCGAGCGTAGAGACAGTGTTATCAAACTTGCTAATCTTGTAAGTTATACCCCAAAAAGAAATCTTGCAGGTCAAGGTTATCTCAAGGTAACTAGTATCGCAACTACTCAGAATATTACTGACTTAAATGGCGTCAATCTTAGCAATCAAAATGTTCTTTGGAATGACCCTGCTAACCCTAACTGGTTAGAACAAATGAACACTATTTGGAATGCTGCATTGATCAATACACAAAAGATCGGTAAGCCAGGCAACGTTGCTGACATATTAGGTGTTACAACAAGCGAATATGCTTTGCAGATTGCACCTAATGCATTACCTATTATTCCATTCAATGCCTCTATTAGCGGGGTTGGTATGAATTTTGAGTTGTGTAGTGTAACTTCGGTTAATGAAGATTACGTGTATGAAATCTCCCCGGCACCAAGTGGCAGATTTAATATGGTATATCGTAATGATCAACTAGGATTTGGTTCACCTGAGACCGGGTTCTTCTTTTACTTTAAGCAAGGCACATTACAGAATTATGACTTTACACTGCAACAGCAGATTTCAAACCAAAACATTGATATCAGCAATATTCAGGGTGTAAACAATACTGATACATGGTTGTACCAAATCAACAATGATGGTTCCAGAACTGAATGGAAGAAAGTTGACAACATCTATGCAGACGCATATCTTCAAACTGAAGGTACTGCAAGAAAAATCTTTTCAGTAAACTCAGGGTTCAATGACACTGTTTCATATATCTTTGGTGATGGTGTATTCAGCGAGATTCCAGTTGGCAACTATCGTGCATATGTTCGTGCAGGTAATGCATTGACATACACTATCTCACCAAATGAAATGAGCAATATTTCTGTGGCATTTACTTATATTGACAGAATGGGTAATCCACAAACTCTTACTGTCGGGTTGACCCTACCATTAACTGTTAACAATGCTCAGGCTCGTGAAACTCTTGCTGATATTAAGCAACGCGCACCCACTCGCTATTACACACAAAATCGTATGGTAAATGGTGAAGACTACAACAACTTCCCATACACTCTGTATAGCTCAATAATTAAGAGTAAGGCTATCAATCGTAGTAGTGTTGGCGTATCAAAGAATCTTGACTTGCTTGACCCAACTGGTAAATACTCAAGTACTAACTCATTTGGTACTGATGGAGCAATCTACCAGAGTGATCTTGAAGGGTTCTTGACATTAACTGTTAATTCAACTAGTGATGTCATTTCATTCTTTACTAACAATCTTGCTTCAGTGCTTGGATTGAATAAAGCTAATCAATATTATATTCAGAACTATCCTAGATATACTGTCACGGCACCTTCTCCTTCCGACGATGGAAAAGTATATTGGCAGACTAGCACAGTTGACACCAGCACTGAGTCAGGTTACTTTTATACTATTAGCGGCGCAGCAGATATTCCTACTAGCGTTGGTACATTTGCTACTACTAACATTAAGTATATCACTACTGGAGCATTACTAAAGTTCTTAGCTCCAACTGGACAATACTTTGATTCAAACAATAGATTGCAGTCTGGTATTCCCGGCCCAGGTGATTCTACTTACTTGTGGACAACTGTTCTTAATGTTGTCGGTGATGGTTCAAATAACGGTGATGGAAGTTTTGCTAATGGTACTGGCCCGGTAAAGGTAAATGGATATGTTCCTGATGGAGCAATATTGAATACTGTTATTCCAGTATTTGATAATAATATTCCTAGTGCATTGATTCAAGAAGCAGTAATTCGTATGGAATTGAATCAGAACTTTACATTAGTTTTTGATAACTCATTATTAATTAATCAGCAACGCTGGTCGATTGCAAAGTATGATAATGCTAATTACTTTGTAAAGTTCACTAGCACTAGTAATGGCAGATACACTATTACTTATAAAGCATTGTCTTATTACTTTGGTAGTGTTGCAGATACTCGTTTCACATTAAATGCTAATGAGATTGTATATGATCCATACTCTGGTAAGGTACTACAAGATTACATTGATATACTACCAATCAATACCCAACCTAATTCAAACAGTGCATTGGGTAAAGATTACAAAGTAAACATTGTAGGTCAACCTACACAGAGCGATGGTTATATTGATGACTTTGAAGTAGAGATAGCTGCCACTGACGTTAACAATCACCAATTGATATTAAATCCAGATTACTTTACTGAGGTTACTGGATATACTAACGGCGGCGCAAACATTGGCGTTTATGTATTCTTTGAAACTGTGCAGGATCCTATTAATCTTACTAGACAGTATATTGTCCCTAGCAGTAGCATCGTTTATACCTACCCTACATTAACTCAAGTTGAGACAGTTAAGTATGACTATCCGGTTGGTCAAGTATTCTATGCATATAGTGATAACAAGTTCTATGCATCAGTTCAAGACCCTACTGTTATCTACCCATTATATACAATGGTAGAACAACCCCAGTATACTATGAAGCCAGGCAGACAAGGACTATCGTTCCAGTATCGTCACAATAGTAACAATACAAATCGTATTGATCCGGTAACTACTAACATTATTGACTTGTATGTTGTTACTCAATCATATTATACCGCGTATCAGAATTATATTCAAGATACTACTGGCACGATCCCTGAACCCACTCGTCCTACTATCAATGAACTAAGTCAAGACTATGGTCAAGTGCAAGATTATAAAATGTTGACGGATTCAGTTATTCTAAATAGTGTTGTCTTCAAACCATTGTTCGGTCCTAAGGCCGCTGCTGCGTTGAGAGGTACTATTAAGGTTGTTAAAACAAGTATGACCAACGCAAGTGACAGTGAAATTAGAAGTGCTGTATTAGCGGCTATGAATAATTATTTTAATGTAAACAATTGGGACTTTGGAGATACTTTCTACTTCTCAGAGCTAAGCGCATATCTACACGCACAATGT
>Ga0208744_1000085_pt1 | contig 44029 bp, 68 predicted proteins | sample CryBogCBH24Aug09_FD_184620 | JGI IMG/M metagenome (GOLD analysis project Ga0208744, IMG submission 184620) | Freshwater microbial communities from Crystal Bog, Wisconsin, USA - CBH24Aug09 (SPAdes) (version 2) | ecosystem: Environmental > Aquatic > Freshwater > Lake | place: Crystal Bog...
GAGGAAACGCCAAAAGAAGAGAAAAAATCCAAAAAATAGTTGAATAATCATTGTATTTCCATATGGTTTTAAAAAAAGAAATAAAATTTATTAGAGCCGTATGGGGACAATACGATGAATTCTATAACACTCCTCCATTAAATGAGATTGTTTATGTTTGGGGGATAGATAAATACAAATATTTACTTTCCAAAGGTTTTGATTGTGTATTGGTGTCAGAAAAATCTGATGTTGTTAATGATAACATAAGAAAATTCTATCATAAATTGGAGTGTTTGAGATTAGCTGCACAATCATATGAAAAATTTATATTTCTTGATTGGGATGTTGAAATTATAAGAGAATTTGATGATACATTTTATTCTTACTTAGAAGATAAAGAATTTTTGGTTCCAACATATGCCTATCCGATAGAATTTTTAGATTTAAAAGACAAAATTGAGTTTGAACACGATCGAGTTTGGGTAAATAATCAAATAATCGAAATGCAAAAATATGGATGGAGATTAGATAATGAAATCGTTTTACCAAATGCTGGTTTCATCTATTGTTCGAATAAAAAAATTCCAAATAAACTTATTGAAATTTCAAATAAATTAAACATTGTTACATTAGTCGAAGAATTTTCAATTTTTAATTATGTTAATTGCGATTTAGAACATTATATTTTAAACTACGAACCAACTGTTATTTTTGGTAGATCTGAGGATAATATTTTTAACTTAATCAACATAAAAAAACAATCTCAAATCAATTTACACAATATAATTAATAAGTTAATTAAAAAAGACATATATCTAATTCATAATTAATGAAAGCAATTTTTGTAAATTGGACAAAACCTTTTTTTCATAAAAATGATGCTGAAGGTTATAATAAAATTAAAATGTCTGACATTGATGAAACTAATTATAATATTGTTGATTATGAATTATTGATTCAAAAAGTAGCCGTTCTACGTGCAAAAAAACATATAGGACATACTAAACTTTATACTGATACAATTGGTTTTGAATTTTACAAAAAATTAAATTTGTTAGATTTGTGGGATGAAATTGATGTTGATACACTTAACACTTTTGATAATGAAAATAATGATATAAAAGCAGGTAAATTTTGGACTACTGGAAAATCAATTGTTATAGGAAAACAAAAAGAACCATTCATATTTTTAGATAATGATTTAATAATAAGGGACGAATTACCCAATTGGATATATGATTATGATTTAGTTCATACTCATTGGGAAATACAAAGAGGTGAATTTTTTGTTTCAAACCAACAAATTGATAGCATCGGTGGAATTGAAGATTTTGCACAAAACATGTTAATGCCAAATACTTCATTTTTATATATAAATAATAATGAACTTTGTGAGGATTATCTGAATAAACATTTGAGTATCATCAAAAGAAATTATGAAAAAATACCCGAGTGGTTGTGGTTATTAGCGGACCAAGGAATTATGGGATATAGCGCAAGAAAATTAAATTTGAAGGTAGAATCATTAGAAAATTTTATATATGTTTCCTATCCTGAGATAGATTTAACAAAAGTCGGATGTGGTTTATTTTGGGCTAAAAATCCAAATCATATCGATCACGAAACCCTAAATTACGAACATGTATGGTTTAGTAAATTTAGATTTAAAACCGACGAAAATTATAAAATTGAAAGAATGAAAGAACTTGAAAATGAGTTAAATCAATTAACAAAAACACAAAAAAAAGAGCAATTAAAATTAATATAAAAAAATTTTTAAAAAAAGTTTCAAAATTATTTTTCTTTTTGAAAATGTTTATGTATCTTTGTAAAAGAAAGGAACAATCGACGGAATATAAATCCCATCTGTCCGTAGCTTAGAGGGTAAAGATTGTTCTTATTTAATTGAATAGTTCTTTGAATTAAAAATATTGGCGGTCTATAGTCAATAAAATAAACCACGAAAGTGGGATAAAGTGAATCGGTTTGGTTTAATCGATTTGCGGCTTCAGCAATGGAGCTCGAGTAGACAAGCGAGATATCGTTGGACCTGAAGTAGTGAGGGTAACTCCGTAGCGAAAGGGTTCGATGACTGGGCAATGCAGGTTGTCTGGTTGAGGTGGGAACATCAATAAGAATAACTCGTAGAACTATTGTAAGAAATAAAGTCATCCAACTTTATTATTGCGTGGTTCAATATAATGGTGGTCTTAAAACCGTAGCGTAGCAATACGGAAGGTATGGCAAAGAACAGGTGGTGCTGCTATTGTCCTTGACTAAATCCTACCAAGGGTTTAATCTCGAAGGAAACCAAAAATATGGATGTCGGGAGACATCAGAGAGTAGTTTAGTATCGAGTCGCTCAAAAGGTGGCTTGGCTGGTCGGTGAACCACTACTTTCCTCATCTGCAAACCAAACTCAATTTGTTAATTTTGGTTTAACAATCATATAAAACAAGAGCAAGTGTTCACCAGTTATTGGAGATAGATGACTACATAGTAATGAGCTGTTCATTGCCATAAAGGGTCTCAAGCCCAATATGATTTTTGAGAAAGTTCTCTAAACCCGCAAGGTTGAATCAGGGAGGCATCTTTGATGAGTAATAAGTATTAAAAGAGTATCTAATAACTTCAGGATTGGTTAATCTAATTGACCGTCATTGAAACTTACTAACCAAAAGTTAGTGGAAAAGAGTGGGAACAAAATAATCCCTCGAAAGAGTTTCGTTAAAACTTGTATTCTCAGAGTTTTATTTAAACTTATTTTTTCTTAGTTTTTTAAAACTAAGTGGTGGACTCGGTTAAAATTTATTTGAACCGTACAGACCTCAAGGGTTAAGATTTATTTCTTAACCTTTTTTTGTTATATTTATATAGTAAAATATATCAAATGGGAAATAATAAAATTATATTGGAGAGAGTCAAGTTAATGATGAGTTACCAAATGGGTAAAACATTGACCGAAAATAAAAAAAATATACAGGAACAAGTTTTCCAAGGTAATAGTCCCGAGGAAAAACTTGCTAGTGAAATTTCTTTCCATTCATATCATTCAAACGAAAAAGAATTAGCAGATGCTATTAATAAAATTACAAGTGCAGCACAATATTGGAATATAAATTCATTTTTAACTAAAACAGAACAAAAAAGTATAGTAGATTGTATCAATTCTGGTTTCGGAAGAAATGATGTACAATATGTAAAAATAGTTGCTGACCATTTAACTAAACTTGGTTTCAAAGTAAACAATGGTATTGAAAATACTGTTGAAGGTATGGCGGCTAATGTTCGTGATGTTTTCACAGGTAAATTTAGTATTTCAGGTGGAAGTGCTCCAAATACTAATCCAACCCCATCTACTACAAATCCAACAAGACAGGGAAATATTAATACAATGTACTGTTCAGTTAAAGGAGGAAAAATAATTCAACCCGCTAGTTCATTCAATAATCTTGATTGGGTTTCATATGTTCAAACATATAAACCTACAGCAAATGAACTTGCTATTGCTGCAAAAGCTTGTCCTGGATCAGAATTAGCTAAGAAACAAGCAAGTAGCGGTGTTGCTAAAACGAATTTCATTCCTAATGAAAAAATGCCGTTGAAATTCCAACAAAAAGGTGAAAATATCAAAATGATGCAAGAAAGATTAGGAGTTAAACCTACTGGTAATTTTTGGACTGCCACCGAAGCTGCAGTTAAAAAAGCGGCACCTGAATACACAAGAGAAGCAGGTGTTACACAAGAAATATTCGATAAAATAATGGGAATTAGTGGCGGTAACAGAGCAAAAAGCGATTTAAGTGCTGATTTAGTAAAGACTAATGTGAATTTACCGGAACCAACAGTTAATGCTCCTGTATTACCTTCACAACCTACAATTCAAAATGTTAATAATCCATAAGTTTCTAAATTTCGATAATGGAACATAACCCCGTTTGTTCGGGGTTTTTTTTATTTCAAATTTTTTTGTATATTTGAATTATGAGAATTGTTTGTATATCTGACACACATGGTCTACATAAAAAAATGACCAATCCATTACCTCAGGGTGATATGCTCCTTCACGCTGGTGATTGTACCAATAAAGGAAAAGAAAAAGAAATTGAAGATTTTGTTTATTGGTTTCAAAATATAGATGGTTTTGACCACAAAATATTCATTGCAGGAAATCACGATTTTGGTTTTGAATATTATAATGGGGTAAGACATAACAACGAAGCTCCTTGGCTTCATCATTTATTGAATGAAGAAAATTTAAGTCAGAGTAATGTAACGTATTTACACGATAGTGAATTAATCATCAATGATCCTCAATTCAGTAGACCGATTAAAATTTACGGAAGTCCTTGGCAACCAAGATTTTACGATTGGGCTTTTAATTTAGATAGATTAGGTCCCGCATTGGAATCTAAATGGAAAGCAATTCCTGATGATACCGATATATTAATAACCCACGGACCACCAAATGGAATTAGAGATTTTGTTGCTCAATGGAGAGGTAATGAAAACGTAGGTTGTGAATTATTAAGGTATCGTATAGAACAAATTAATCCAAAAATTAACGTATTCGGTCACATTCACGGAGCATATGGACCTGCTTATGTTAAAGAAACTTTATTTGTTAATGCTTCAATCTGTAATGAAAGGTATGAACCAATCAATAAACCCATCATAATCGATTTAACAGAGGTTTATGGGGAAATTGTGGCCACCATAATTGATTAATTTGCAATTTTTGTATATATTTATTAAAAATAGAAAATATGAAAAAAATTATTGACTTAATTAAATCTTTGTTAGGTGGTGGTTCAATGGCCGAAAAAGCGGTTGAATTAAAACAACTTGAATCAGCAGTTAAAGATGAAATAAAAGAAGTTAAATCTAAAGTTGCTTCAACTGAACAAAAAGTTAAAGATGAAGTTGCTGCTGTTGAAACTAAAGTAAAAAAAGCTGTAGCTAAAAAGCCTAAAGTTACAAAATAAACCATATCTTTGTTTTTTATATGGGGATGCCTTGGATTTGATTTCAGATATCAGGGATAGGTGGCACGTAAGAGCTAGTATAACTCTTTAAAAACTGGACTGAAAAGATAAACGCAAACGTTTATAACAACATGGAAATTGCAGGTGTTCTTGCAACTTCTAAAGTAGCTGCCTAATTAAATTAGGTCCCTACCTCGGGTCGACGGACATATAACCTAGGAACAGAAGTCCTTACGGTGTGATACCACCTTAGAGTGTCAAGGTACCGTTTGAGGGTCTACCGTTTGAGGGTCTACCGATTGAAGTGATCTTCCCACAGTTGTAGGTAATGATGGAAAAAAAAGAACCTTCTATTTGTTAATTGAGAACCAATTAAATAAACGTGTAGTCACTTATTGTTGAATTTGGAAGACATCGGTTCGACTCCGATCATCTCCACAACAATTGAAATCTTATCAATTTTGTTTGCCACTCAGGAACCCTTACAGAAATGTAGGGGTTTTTTATTGAAAGGGTATAAAACAACAAAGAGGCTTACGCCTCAATGTCGAGATTTGGAATACCTCCTTTTCGTTTTAAAGTATTATCGTTTAATGGTGACCAAACCATTTAAACTCTAATTATAAATATCTTTTAATTTAATTAAAGTAAGATTTCAAAGCCTTTTTAGTGTTAATTTTTATTGACTCATTTACACTATCAACATCGGCAATAGTAGATGGGTTGAAGACCAATTTATCGTGAGTCATTGGCCTTTGACTTATTTGGTTATATAAATCTTTAGTTATTCTGAATGAATGGTCTTTCTTGTATTGCTCACCTTTATCGGGAGTTATAAAACCATCATTTACTAATTGTTGGATAAAATCATTACCGTAAACACCATCATTTGTACTACTTGAACCTAACATATGTTTTATTAATCTTATAGTGTCACTTTTACATCCATATGGAATGCCACTAGGAGGAAAACCATCTTTACAAACCATCCAGTTAGTTGATTTTTGATCAACAAATTCTTTTGCGGTACCAACATATGCAGGTATTAGTTGACCGCTTAAATGAGCTTCGAACGCTCCCCAAGGACCTATATCAAAATGTTCAGCTGTTATAACGTCATAAAACTTTTTTCGTAATTCTGGTGTTCCCATATGAGATTTAAATTCTTCATATGTCCCAACATCAAAATTTCCTTGAAGAGCGTCCCATAATTTTTTTAGATATATCTCATTCATTTTAATACCAAGTTAATTTTTTAGTTTGAGTTGGGGTTGCATTTGTTGTTTGTGTTCCTGTGCTTGTATTTGTGGCGCTGTTATCTGCTGATGTTTGAGTAGGAGTACTTCCGGCACCTGTTACTGATGGTTTTGTTGGAGCATCATTAAACATACCTAACAAACCAAAACTAACGCCATTCATAGCACTATAAAGACGACCGTGACCTTCTTCAGGTTTTATGATACCCCCAACAGCACCAATTACCGCAAAACCTGATAGAATTCTAAAAGCCATACCTGCAAATTGTTTTGGATTTCTTGGTAATTGTCTCATCATACTTCCTAAATCAGCGATAAACGTTCTTATACCTTGATAGTAAGAGATCCTTTTTCCTGTCGCATTTGCTGCTCTATTAGCAAACACCGCATCTAATGATGATAAATTTTCTTCAAGATATTTTATTTTTTGATCTAATGTTTGGCCTGGTAATTTTGAAGCGTAATCTATAGCCGCTCTCTTTAACTTATCAGAACCAAAATTTTTACCAAATCTTAATTCTATAGCATCTGCCCAATCTTGAAATTCTTTTGGGTCAACTTGATTAATAAATTCATTTGTTTCATTTCCAACAGTTTCACCATTAGTTGTTGTTTTACCAGCACCAGAACCTAAATCTTCTGCAGATTGGTTAAAAAAACTTTTATTTTTGTTTTTGAAATCAACCATAAAATCGGCATATGCTTGAGGACTATCAACGCCTAATGCGCTTATTATTTTCCCTTTAGCTCCGGTAGCTTTCATTTTTTGAAAATTAAATTGAGGTTTACCCGTTGTTGGATTAATTTCCATATATTGTTTCAAATCTATACCTTCGCTTGCTAATTTTTTGGCAACATCATCAAATAATCTACTTTTAGCTGCTGCTATTAAATTTTCATCTCCACTTTTAAGTGCTTGAATCAAATCTTCTGATGCTCCTGTTTTCAAATCTTTACCTAATGCTCTTGCAGCATCTTCACCTTCTATACTAAACAAATTTTTAAGCCAAGATTGTTCAAATAATAAATTTTCATTTTCATTAAGATTCATTATTTCACGCATTCTTTTTATTTCTTGTAATAAATTCTTTTCCATATTTTATAAATATTTTAAGCAGCATTAATCTGCGATTCTAATTCGTCTTCACTATAATTACTATAATCAATTTTAGGTTTTATGTTTTGTGTTTTTACCATTTCTGGACTATATAATTTTTTCAAACCATTTTCACTTCCTTCCGCTGCTTTTCTTGCAGGGTCTAATGCATATGTTATACCACCACCAATTGCACCTGCTCTAATTCCCTTTCCTAATTTTCCTGCACCACCAGTTATTTTGATTATAAAATTTTTTAATCCACTTAAAGCACTTCCTAACTTACCCAAAATACCACCAATAAATTCAGCCCCTTTAGGAAAAGTTTTAGTTAAAGATGTTTGTACTGATGCTAATTTTTGAGGGACATTTGAAATGGCATCTCCAATTTTTACTAATGTGGATTTCATTTCAGGATTTTCTGCCACAGTTTTTGCTATTTTAGCACTATCTTCTGCACCAACTTCTAATATTGGTCTTAATAATATTTTAGAAGCTTTTGCAACACCACCAGCAAAAATAAAGCCCATAGCGTCTAAACCAATATCTAATAATTTTTGCCAAGTTGCTTTATTTGCCTCATCACTAGGGTAATCATTAAAAATAAATTGATAAACGTCTAAAGCTAATACTAAACCCCAAGCAACCATTTGTGCTCCTTTACCAACACCTGTTGCTAATAAAATACCATCAACAATCATCCCTAAATTACTATATAAAGCATCTTTAAGTTTCCTTAATATGAATCTTACCCCTTTTGCTAATAAACCTAAAATTTGACCCCAATCACCTTTACTTATAGCAAGTCCTAATTTTTTTGCTCCTTCCCAAGCCTCACTTGCTGCATCAGCAATACTCGTTCCTGCATTTTTCAATTGCTTACCAACCCAAGTATCATCAAAAAAACTCCATTCAATCAATAAATCTCTTAATTCGTGTAAATTTTGTTTTGTTTCTAACAATGGAAGTTTTAAAATACTTTCTTTTACAATTCCATATTCTTTATCTTCAACCTCAGTATTTTGAAATATTGTTTTAAAAATATCCAATGAATCCCATAAATTACCTATTGTGACTTGTTCTTGTAAATCGAACACACTATCTTGAATAATAATATAACGACCATTTACAGTTGCTAATGCTTCAAAAACATATCCTCTTTTTGGTATCAAACCAAATAATGTTGTTTTTTCTGTAAATTGTTTTTTTCTATAGTCCATTAATATATAAATATTACTTTAATTGATTATCGGGTCCTCTTGTTATATCAATCTCATCTTCCCATTTCAACTTATAATCAATTGGGTTAGCAACTCCTCTCGTTATTTTCACAACGTCTTCCCATTTAGATACTTCAGGATAACCGTTACCACCTGATTGTTTATCCGATGTTCCTGATTTAGGAGATGAATCACCACTTGATGGTGCCTCATCAGCCTCACCTAATTCAATTTCTTGAATACGTTTGGATAATAATAGTTTAAGTTGTTTTTCGGTTATACATACCTTCATAGGTAATAAATATCAAAGAATATACATATTTTAATCGAGAGAATGAATATTTTTAGAAATCGTATATTGATGGGTCTATTTTTGAATACATTTTAATAAACTGACCCGCTTTGGCATTAGCTTCATCCTCAATTTCACCTCCAATATCTGGTGGTTTAACTTTGAGTCTACCTTGTTCATATTGTTTGTGATGGGTCATTTCGTGCGCTAAGCTCCTCATTACGTCAACCAATGCTCTGTTCTTAGCATTTACCTTAATAACTTTTTTTTCCTTGGTATAATCGTAATTTGCTGTTGTTTTCAAATCACCTCTACCATTTTGAATAGAAATAATAGGGGCTTTTTCAAGTTCCAATTTTTCTCTTACAAATTTAGCAAAATTTTTAAGTTGTTCTTTTTGATTATCGGTCATACAAATATAAATATCAGAGTTTCTGTTCCTCTGGTAGATCGTTATCTAATAAATATTGCTCAATAAGGTCAAATATAAAAATCTCGTCAATACTTCTTAATTCATCCTCATAAATGATAGTGGGGGAATAGTATTCAATATCTTCAAAACCCAATTCTAAAATTCGATAAAAATCGTCACCATCTTCTTTTGTTGAAAATTCAATATAAAGGGTTTTCTTATCTTCTATGTAATAATGTTCTAATATATTCATTTCAAATAATCATAATTATTTGGTTTTTTTTCAAAAGAAATTTTTTTTTATAAGTCATATATATAAAATCAACTAAAATGAACATAATTAAAAGTATGGACTGGTATACGATTGAATTTTTATATCCTATTGCCTTTAAAAGATTCAAGGAAAGGATGTTTCCAAACTTAGGAATTATAAGCATTTCGAGTCTTTATTTTTATGATATTAAAAAACTCTATTATTTTTTTGATAAAGAAGGTGTTTATTTAACTACTGAGATATGTAAACCGTCCCAATGGATATTTTCAGTATCTTTGAGTAATGGGGTTGTTTTTGGTTTGGGCGATTGTTCCAAACAAAATCGGGAGGATATTGAAATAGAAGGATTTTATGAATGTTTCAAAATCTTAGACAAAAAAATGAGGAATATTTTGTAGTATTTATAGTATGTACCCTGCATATAATTTTTTGTTAAAAGCTACGAGAATATTACAAGTAGACAATTATCACGATAATGATTTAGAAATGATATATAATTATGTGATTTCTATTGACTATGAAACATTAATTGATTATAATAATAACAGGACAATCTTAATCTATGATAATGATTTAGAATTTTACATAGAAATAATCGATGTTTTAACCCAAGCCCTTATAGACATAGAAGATTATGAGAAATGTCAGGTATTGAAATATAAAAAAGAAGAGTGTTTAACAATAATGAATAAAATATAAACTATGAGTAATCCATTTGGAATGACTGACCAAGAAAAAAAGAAAATTCTTGAAAAGCATAAGTCAGCAATTAAAGGTGATAACACCAAAAAAGAAGAATTAAAGAAAGGTTTACAAAAACCAGACGAAAAAAAGAAAACCTCCTAATTGGAGGTTTTTTCTTTATTTAAGTATCTCGTGAATAAAAAGTATAACGTAAAGAAAGATCCCGAAATAGAATAGAAAACGATATCGGCTATCCAATACGAACCAGTTGCGTCCATTATTAATTTGAAAAGGGCATCGTATCCAAAAGGTAGGAAGAACATTGCTAACATCAGAGATGTCTCTTTGTAAAACATCAATCTTTTCTCTTTGTGAGAAAAATGATGTTTGATTTTGTGTATTTGTTTTACTATCACCGTCGTCCATCTGGGGTTTGTTTAGTTTATTATGGTGTTTTTGTGTAGTAATAAATATATCAATTTTCCCTTCTATGGCTACCGGAATAAAAATCAAATCTATTATGCTCGGTAGGTGTTGCTAATAAAATACCCGGATATAAATTATCTTTCAACGTTTCTTGGTACATATAAGACATCCAAGTTTGTTCAAATGGATGGGCCCATTTAATATCTAAAAACATTTTTCTATTTCCTTCTTTTGAAACCACTTGAGGCCAATTACAATAATAAATCTCGCCAGTTGCATATGGAACTTTTCTGTATGATTTTATATTTTTGAATTTTAAGAATGGAGCAGCATTGGTATCAATTGTTGTTTTAACGGGTTTTTCAGGAAATAATTCAGCTCTAACTCCTGCAGGTACATTATGCCAAGCCCATTGTTTACTGTTATCACCGAAAAATTCCGTAAAATTCCATTTTAAAAAATCAAAATTCTCATTCCAAGTAATATTCATAACAATATCATAGAAATTTTTAATTTTTCTTCTAAAACCATTCTTACAAAATTCATCCTCACCCATATAAAAAAACATATCATCCTCAAAAAAGAAATGATAGTCGAATCCATTTTCATCTGCGTGTTCAGCTATAAATTGTCTACCACCACAAATACCTATATTATCTTTTTTAATTTCTTCAAATCCGTATTGAACACATAAGTTATTATAAGCTTCATCTGTAGTGTGATCCAATGAATTATTGATAAGATATTTCTTTGGTTTATTCAAAAAATCTTCATCATATTCACCAAAAGATAAGCAGAGTTTTTCAAATTGACTTGGTGAATTATAAGTCAATACATAAAGAGCGACGTTGTTCTTATCGTGTGGATTAATTTTAATCGTATCGGCTTTTTCTGTTTTCGGGTATAAATTTTTATTTTTTAGATTTTCGAAAAACATCCCCAATAATCCATTCATTTCAATTTCGTAGTACTGAAAAAGTTCAGGATATTTGTAGACCATAATCGTAAAAATACTTTCTTCAGTACCCATCAAACCTTTTGATAGCGTCTCCATCAATAACGAATGGTAAATGTCGTTTACTCTACTGATAATTTCTTTAGGACCACCAAAAATTCCACCTCTAGCTACTTTGTTAACTACATCTTCAGCGTATTGACAAATCTCCTGATATTTGAATCCGTGTATTTCTACTTTACCGTCATAGGGAAAACAAACGAAACTAAATTTATTGAAAAACTTATCTAAATTTTTAACTACATTATCGTGCCAAAAATAACCTTCGTGAACTGTATTTGTCAATGCTCCATCAATCCAAACTAAATTAGTTGAATTGAATGGATCCAATATTGCTGCGTCATTCATCAAAAACATTTTTGACATAACAATTGGATTATACATTTCTAATTTTGCTTGAGTACTTTCAGGTAACCAACCAGATTGATTAAACCAATCAGGATTAGTTCTTATTTTTTCAATCATACTACACATTTCACCATTACTTTTGAACCAATCGAGTTCTCTAACAATTATCATTGTATTGGAAGTGTCCCTTCTTTCTTCAACGAATGATTTATATTTTTCTTCAATATAAATTATCATATTATCATCACACTTCATCAACTTAGCTAAGTTATTTAAGTAATGATCGTAATTTCTATTCCATCCTTCTGATAATTGGTCCCTTTTAATATCCCAAATACCTGTTACTATTGTTGTAGACATATTAATTTTTTATTTTACAAACCCAAACAACGTTGGTAAAGTTATCTTGTTGGAATGGAGTTAATCCATTTTCATCAGACGCTTCTTGTATATCTGAATCTTGTATTTCTAACCAGTTCCAAATTTTATCTTTTATATTTTCTTCAAAATATTGCTGGTTAGCAGCATAGTCGTGAGCCATAATAATATCACCTGGTTTTAAAAATTTAGACAATATTTTAAACTCGTTCTTTTTACTTCCACCATCACACAATACAATTGTAGGGCCCGATTGTTTGATATAATTAACAATTTCATCTATTTCCACTAAATCATTGTATTGATGATTGAAAACATTTTTAAGTATGAAATTTATTTTAGCACCCTCATTTATTGCTTTATCTAATCCGTATCTCTGAAAATCTAAAACATCATACGATGTTAATTGACATTCAGATAAACCCGATTCGTCTAATAAATCTCTCAATAACAATGTTAATCCTCCGTGGGATGTACCAACTTCAAGGATTTGATTTGGTTTTATTGTTTCAAATAATGTTTTGAATGGTCCCGCTACGTTTGGGTTTTGTGAAATGATGGTATCTTTATAAAAAAAGTGTCCTGCTACTCCGCTCATATTTTTGATATTAAGTTTAAGTTGAAACTACCGTTATCGTGAATTAAATAAGGATATGTTTCAAATTTAGTTTTTATTTTATTATTTTCAATTGTATAGTAAGTTTCATCCAATTCTGAGGTTGAAAAAAAGTACTCACAATTAGTATCTGCGTTTAATTTTTCTATCTTCAAATTATAATATTGCCAAACTCCCTGATCGTCCCAAAAATCAATATTTTCATTTAAACATATGTCGATTAATTTATTTAAATATAGTAAAAATTTTTCAGTTTTTGATATAATTGCACCCGAATTTATAAATTTAAACTCTTCGTCTGATGATGGAGAATCTAACCAGTTATTGACTGAGTGAAGATATGGCCAGCATTTTTTTTCTGTTGATATTATAAAATCCATATTGGATGATTCAAATTTTTTCATCATTTCCATAAAGCTACCTGAAAATTTAGTATCGCTATAATCTATATGACACAAATATTCGTATTTATCTAATATATTTTTTTCTATAAAATCTTTTAATAAAAATATTTTACCATAAACTAAATCTCTCCTTTTTGTAACACCAACATACGGTATTTTATCCATATCAAATGGTGAAAATTCATTGGAAAAATTAATGTAGAAATCTTCCGAATTACCATCGAAATTAAATCGATTATCTGTTGAATAGTTACAATCTTTACAATAATAAGTAGTAATTAAGGAGTATTTTTTCATTAAAAAATTGTTTCGTTTCTGTCTATTATTGAATCAAATAAAAAAACTTCCTTTAAGAAATTACCTTTGAAAAAATGATAAACTATTTTATTTGTAATTATGTTTATATTGTAAACGCTACACATCATTCTCATAGCAAATCCACAACCTGATGCAAGATAGATTCTACCAATTTTTTTCTCTTCTACAATCAATTTATCTACAATTATTAACATTTCATCAAGAAAGGATATCATTCTGTCACTCCTTTTAAAAATAAGTAAAGTTTCTAAAGGAGAACATTTTTCGATATCTTCATAGTAATTTTTATTTTTTGTCTTGAAATACTCAATCAAAGAATTGAATCCAAATTTAAAATTTCTATAATTTATATTGTCATTTATATTTGGTGGTATCAATTGGGTTTTAATTGGATCTAAAAACCACGGACACATAATATCAAAGTCTATAGTTGATAATAGATTTTCAAATTTTTCTTTATCGAATTTTTCATTCCTGAAATTAAAAAATCTAGAGTCCGAATCTAAATAATATACATATTCATCTGTTTCGTTTAAAAATGCTGTTTTTATGATTTGAAATCTTTGGAAATCATTCCAAGAATCAACATCCAATTTGACTATTTTTACATTATAAAATTGAAATTTTTGAATGTCAAATTCGATATTTGTCAACAAATAAACTTTATAATCTAAGTTTCTTAAATCATTTAACAGGTGCATAGTGTCATTTCTTCTTTCTTCACCTATACAAATTGTTACAAATATCATATCAAATTAAAATGGTTTATAAATTTTGGACTACCGTAATTCCATCCATTATCGTGAATGAAAATCGGATATGAATTAGTTTTTAACGAATAAACACCAATATCGTCTTTTCTAAAATCGTTAGGGGATTTTAAATAAGTACTTAAAAAATATTTGGTTTCATCAATTTTTATCAATCCGTCATTTTGGTTTATAAAGAAATAAGTATAAACTCCTTGGTCCCCACCAAAATTTTTATACTCCAAAGGAAAAATTTCATTTATACATATATCAAATAATTTTATAAACGATTCTTTAGTACCATAAGATAAACCACCATTAAGGAATAATTCATTGATTTTATTATATTCAGGATATAAGTGCGTAGGAGACCAATTCCCGATACTTTCTTCATTTGGATATCTATGTCGTTCACTTGAGAAAACAACGGAATTTGGGTCTATAACAATGTTATTAATGCTATTCAAACAAACCACATCATTTGTGTCCGCAAATACAATATTTTCGAGATCGGATTTCAACAAATAATCTTTTAATAAAAAAATTCTATATAACAAGAATTCATATTGATTACCGAATTTTTCATTGAATTCAGACTCTAAATCTTTATAATTGTTTCTATTAAAATGGATATTATGTATGTCACTTATGTTATTATTTTTTAAAAAAGAAAGAACCAAAAAAGAATTATCTACTTTAGGCTCATCTTCGTATGACCAAGTAACTGTTACTAATTTCATTATTATTTTTTTGGATGATGATTAGTAATCCATTCTTCTAAATTGGTCATATGATGCCATAAATCAGAATGAGAGTTATACTGTGTAGTTAAAGAAGATTCATAAGTTAAACATTTGTATTCTGTTGTGAAAACGTCTAATGGTTGATTTTGTTTATAAAATTCGAATTTATTTGGATTCGATGCTATATCATAACCATACGCAAATAAAGATAACATTTCATCAGGACACAAATTATTCCAATTGTTCTCAAAATTTTTCAATACATCTTCACACATTTTTCTTTTTATTACATAAGATTGTGCATAACTAACTGAAGAAACTTGGTAACAATTATTTTTATAAAATCTTGGTTCTCTTCTATTAACACAACCTAACCAAAATAAATCCCAATCTGTGTTATTAATGTCATCAAATATTTTTTCATAATCGCTTTTTAATATGTCTAAAAATTTACAATCATCTTCTAAGATTAATAAACTTTCAGCATCAGACTCCAAAAATATTTTATATATTTGGAATGTTGTATTAACTAAATTTAACTGCGGGGCCGGTCCGTCGGATATTGCGGAATATCTATTAACTCCTGTTATATTAAATTCATTAAGATTACTTAATAGTTGTTGATTTCTATCAGTTCTCTTATCCAAGTTAATATAATAACCAATATCAGCTATCTTACTATTATGAATTTTAACCATTATAATGTTCCTGTTATTCTTTCACACCAACCTTTAGATGTGCTATAAGGCCACACAACCCAATATGATGGTTTTTTATCTACTTGGAATTCTCTCCATAATTTACCATATCCATCAGGATCACTTTTAACTCTAGCAATTTCATTAGCATCGGCATCTTGTCTGAACATTGTTTCATCTTTCTCATCGTGGAATGCAACCACCCAAAACTCATAATCACTTTCAGGTACTTTATCAAATCCAATATCGATACAATGTTTGAAAATACTCAAAAACGATGCATCAAATTCTTCACCATATAAAGGAGGGTTTGGAGCTAAATTATTTTCTAAGGTATATTTTTGAATTGCTCTTCTTTTAAATGAAACACCAGCATATCTTTCATAATCTTCTAATGTTCTTTTTTTACCAAAATCAAAAGGTCCGAAATCGATATCTTTAACCTCGCCGTCCATTTCAAAAAGTTTTCTATTTCTTTTGTGGCATTCTAAATTCCTTGTAACCCATTTTGGATCATCATCCCATTGTTTAGTTCTACCTTTTCTTGTGTATTCGTGCCAAACAATTGTTTTGTGAGGATGGAATAAATCATATCCCCAAGTATAAGCTCTAACAGCAATTGATATTTCTTCACCGTGGAAATAATATTCAGGATCGTGTGGTACTTCAGTTACAAATTGTCCTAATGTGAAACAAAAATGTGCTGAATAAAATCTAGCAGGTATTGGTTCAGTTCTTGATTGATAATCGTCAATTGTTGCAGGTAAAAAGAAAACTGCGCCTTCAGGAATAAATCTATCAAAATTCATTTTCCAAGGTTGCATCACTCTTCCCGCTGGGTCATTATCAGGATCAAACGATGAAACATATCCAGTTAACAAAGGTTTCTTATGACCTTTGCTTTGTAAGTCTTTAATCATATTGATTAACTCTTCATCCCAATTTTCAATAAATCTGTGATGTGAATCTAATTGTAATGTATATTCTTCTCCATTATATTGTTGTTGAAGTTGATGTCTCGCCCAACAAGCACCTTGAGAATCTTTATAATTGATATCAACAATTTTAAATCTCTTATCGTTTTTATATTCATCTAAATTATCCCAAGCATCATCTGGTGAATGTTGCCAAGCAATTGAAAAAACTAAATTTTTGGGATTTTTTGCTTTAGCGATACAATCTTTTAATGTTGGTAGTAATTGTGGGTCTCTGTAAGACGCAATTTGAATGAATATCTTATTTTTTTTCATCTATATTATTTTAATCATAATATATGAAAAAATTAACAAAAATTCAACTAATTAATTTTTTTTATCAAAAATTTTAGGTATAATTAAATTAATCAATCATTATGAATAAAATATATCAACCAGGAATAATAGAATTAGCTGAAATATATATCTCCACCCTAAATGAAGATGGGTTTTTTGAAGAATTTGATTTAGAATCGACCGATTATGCTATGACAGTTTTTTGTGATAAATTAACCGATAAATTTATCGATGGTAAGGATTTATCAGAAGATATAGCATTCAATCAGGAAGAAATGGAAGCGATACTCAAATTAATAATTGCAGGTACCATTTTATATGAAATGAAAGATAAAGGGTTGGTAAATTCTTATGAGGATGACGACACTGAAGAGGTGTTTTTTTTAACAGAAGAAGGTAAACAAGTTTTAAAAAATAAAAAATAATCGACTATTTTTTTTCTTCTATTTGTTGAGAATAAAGATTTCTTTTGTACTTTTTAACTTTTTCTTTAAGTTCTAATATTGTTTTCTTAGATTCGTATAGGTTTTTAGATACATTAGTTAAACGACCGTTAACTACGTTTTTTAAGCCACTAGGAACAGCATCTTGTAATTTTCTTAGTTCCTTTATTGTTTCATTTAATGAGTTCTCTAATTCGTCTATTTTGAACTGTACACGACCAAATTCATAACGAGAAACTTTAGCAGCTTCTTCAGTAAGAACATTGTTCACTATTTCTTTAATTTTATTTTCTAAGATAGTATTTTCCATTATCCTGTATATTCTTGTCCTTGTGAATTACTTATTTCATTATCTCTTTTCATACCTTCCAAAATATAGGTTCTGATCAATTTAGAAACAGTAATTTTTTTACGATTAGCAACTTTTTCAATTTCTTTATAATATGCAGGAACCACTCTAAATGTTAACATTTTGATAAGTGATGTGTGTTTGGTCTTCTTTTCTCCCGATTCTTCTTTTCCAGGACCACCCCCTGCTTGCATTTGTTTATATGCGTTTGATGCCATTTTTAGTTATTTTATATAAATATTTGGTTTATCAGTAATTTTTTCTTATATTTTAATAAATACCTTTAATTATGGCAGAAGAAAAAGAAACCCTATTATCTCCTATTAAACAATGTGAGGAGAAATACCCTGAAACAACCACAGAATTCAAGAAAATTATGAGGGAGCAATATGAGTTGTTCTGTAGAAACAATTGAATTATGGACCTGATAACATCTCTGTAGGAACTAAATTGGAAACCCCTGAAGAAGTTAAACTATCACTTACAGGTCTGTGGTTCAGAATGAATGACAAGATCCAAAGATTGAAACAACTTGTTTTGCTTGGTAAAGAGGATACTGTTGGAGAAAGTGTACAAGATAGTTATTCGGATTTGTCTGTTTATGGAATAATTGCACAAATTGTGAGTCGTGGAAAATGGGCCAAATAAGAACAGTTAACGAAAAAATAAAAGGGATAAAATGTTTTTTTTATCCCTTTTTTATTTTATATTAATCAAAATAGTATTTATTTAAAACGAAAGATATGAGAGTGAATTTGAACCATCCTTCCTTTATTTTATTTTTAGAAAATGTGAGTAACATCATTTTTAGACAATGTTAATGTTGAAAGTTATTTCGAGTTACCTATTGAAAAAAAGATGAATGTTCAATATATGGTTTTCAAATTAATGAAAAACTCAGTTAGTAATAGAGCAAAATTAAGTGATAATGAGCTTAGAAGTTTTTTAGTAGTTCTTATGAAAAAGAACGAAGAATCAGAAAATTACGAATTTGCTAGTATTCTGAAAGACATTTCAAACAATTTTGAAGCTGTTAATGATTATATTTTACCTAAACCAACTAAGAGAAAAATAAAAACAAAAACAGATACCGCAGAAAATGGCTAAAAAAAATCTCGACATCAAAACCAAAAGGCGTTACGCATTGTTAGCCACAAGGTGGTGTAGAGAGAATATGGGTATTAATAAACGTAGAAAAGATTTACCCAAAGTTAGTGTTAGAATCAATTTTGTTAAAGAAGAAACTGAGAGATTTATAAGTGGTGTCTTTTATGCTCAACAAAACAAAATAATAGTTTATGATAAAAACTGTTTAACCATTGAAGAGGTTGTTTCGACAGTTATTCACGAATATACCCATTATTTACAATCAGATGTAAAATATATGGAATTATATAAAAAATATTATTATAAAAACCATCCTTACGAAAAGGAGGCGAGAAAAAATGAGGAACTATTCACTCATTTATGTATTAGAAAAATCAAAGATTTAGTTTAACTTATAACTTGCGCTTCAGGTATTTCCTTCAAAAAAAGAAGGACGTTGTCATTAGGATTTCTAACAACAACGTCACATCTCCAAAATTCTTTTAGATCATTTGTGTAACCTTCCTTAATCTTACTTGAGGCCATTTTCTTATAGACCCAATATAATTTATCTTGATAATTAACAAATTCTCTAGGTAACATTATTTAAATTTAATTCCAGTTAATTTAGTTATATCCGCAACTAATACTTTATGTGATTCTAAACCTGTTTGTTTTCCATCAACATTATCAAATAGGAAAGCTAACCATTCTTTTGTTTTTACAATATAAACTACTTTCCAACATTGTGTAGGTACAGCCATATTATCGGGTCCTAATACCTCTGCTTTACCCAAATTACCACACCATACGTGAACTGAATCATTCTGAATTGACCAGTTTCTTTCTGCTGTTTCTAATGTTTTCCAATCACCAGCATTTAAAGCGTGATATTGTGGAGCCATATTAGAAAAATAGAAACATTCAGTTTGAACCTCAGGAGTTTGACATAAATTATCAGCTGCAGGACACATATGACCTCTATCGAATCCTTTTGAACCTTTAGCTTTATGTGCTTGATTAGCAGCATCATAATCAGCTTGGATTTTAGTATCTACAATATCTAACGGATCTGGAGCAAATTGGTCTTTACGAGCCATTGGAGTTGCGCAACCAACTTTTGCTTTAGTATCCCACCATTCCACTAAAGTAGGATATTTTAATGACTTAGAATAAGTCGTTGTGTAGTTTGTGTGTTTCAAAACTACTAAATCTTGTGTTCTACCGCCGATAGTGAAAAACACTAAAAGAATGGTAATCAATGCTAATACTCTTTTCATAATTTTTGTTTTATATTGATAAATATACATAAAAAAAGGGAGACTATAAAGCCTCCCCTTTTATTTTAATCCTATTATTATATGGATTAATTAAACAAATATTTTAAACCAATTTGTAACTGCCATCTTGAGATGATTGAGTTATTATTAGTGTAACTATTTGTCACACTAAAATTTATTTCAGCAGGAATAGTTGAAAATTGGAAAAAATTGAAAAATATTTTATATTTATATAAACATATGGATATAAATTCAATTTACGCAGTTTTAGGTACCGCTTTTGGTGTACTAGGTTCAGCAAGCGCTTGGAGATTTTATGAGAAAAGAGCTATGCATAAGGAACGCGATGAGGACTTCATCAGACACGATTGTAAAGATAGAATATCCAAATTAGAAGCATTATTAGATGCCGCAGGTAAAGAAAAAGACCAAATGAGACAAATGATTTTAGATTTGACTCGTCAAGTTGCTGAACTTAAAGTAACAGTTGAATATCTTAGAAGCGAGAACGATAAATTAAATAAGAAAAAAACAACAAGACCTTAATATGAGATATATTTTCACAGAATCCCAAATAAAAAAAATAATTGATAATCAATTAGTTGAACAAACAACTAGTGCTGAAAAATCATTTAATAATGTTTATGCAAATGAACCTGTTTCTACACAAATGAGAACAGTAAAACCACAAATGGGTGGAAAATATGCATTCTCAAATAAAAAATTAGCCGTTTTAGATCAAGATAAAACTTATAAATTACATTTAGTTAGACAAGGGGAAACGGTTGATTCAATAGTAAGAAATTTAGGGGGTAATGGTACTTATAACATATTGTGGGCCAATGACTTATTACAAAATAACCCAAGAAATTTGAAAGCCGGTGATGTTATTGCGTTCAGTGTTGCAAAAACAGCTTAATATTTTTTAAAAAATTAGTTTTATTTCACTCCTTTTGTCATATATTTGCATTTCAAAATAAAGATATGCAAGAAATGACTACAAAAAAATGTTCAGGGTGTAAATGTGACAAACCATTAGATAATGACCATTTTTATAAAAATCGTTTAATCTTTGATGGTTTCAGCAATTATTGTATCAATTGTACAAAAGAGAACTCAAGAAAATATTTCCTTAGAAAAAAGGAAAAAAACAACATAGCTTTAAAAAATAAGTTATTAGAAAATATCGGTGAAGAAGCGGTTACCGCAAATAATTTGATGAAACTTATTATGTTAGAAGAAAAAGTTAAAGTAATTCTAACTGAAATAGAATCATTAAAAATGAATTTTATAAATCAATAAAAATAGAAAAGGGGAATTAATCCCCCTTTTTTTTATGCTAACAACGCGTAATAATTTTTGAAATGTTTTATACGATCATCGAGACCTAAAGTTCCTCCGTTAACGTGTTTTGTAATAGAAGTAACAACTGCGTCTGTGGCTCCACCATCTGCAATTTTATGTAATCCGTTTTTATTGAAAAACCAACCTGCAGATGCCAAAGGGTATTTTGTAGCAACTAAATCAGGTGATGCTACACAATCCTCACCAATAACTGCTGTGAATGCTTTATAATTATCCTTACCTGTTAATTGGATAAAACCACGACCGTGATATTTCCAACCATCACCACTTGCTTCATCACCATTACCCATTCTACTAGCGTAAACTTTATTCGCTATTTTTTCTTTTTGTCTTTCGTAAGGTACCGCAGCTTCTTCTGTTAAGAAATACTTGTGAAAAGTACCTGCTAAACCTTTTGCAGAGTAATTTAAATTTTCTTGAACTGCTTTGAAATCGCCACTTTCGTGTGCACATTGTGCTAAAAAGTGAGAAAGTCTCAACGGTGTATTAAGTTCAAATTTGTCAATTGCATCAGGTATTTGTGCTAAAACTGAATCAGGAACGTGTCCTTTTAATTTTGAAATGTCCATAAATGTATTTTATTTATAAATACACTTGAATAGACTAAACTTTATTTATTCACTATTTTTTAATATTTATATAAAAACATTTCATTTAATGAAAAAAATCGTATTGACCGAAGAACAAGTAAAAAGAATTTTTGATAAAATTATTTCAGAACAAGCGGCCCCTACTCAAAATAACAATGGCGGTTTAACAGTGGATTTTGGAACCAACTTCCAAAGTGGACAATTTCAATTAGATACTTCAAAACAAGGAGACATAAATAATAAAGTATTACAAATAGTTGATTTTATTAAAGATAAAAAACTTAAAGATTTTAAAGTAGTAATTACACCTGGAGAATCTCAAGTAACAAATCAAGCACCATTTCAACAACCTGGTTCGTTAGCAGCTAAGAGAGGTGAGATTTTAAAAGCGTATTTACAACCAATTTTACAAAAGAATTTGAATATATCGCCTATAATAGAAGTGAGTGCTCCTATAATTGGCAAGACTCCATATGTGAGAGGTAACAATAAAAATGATCCAAAATATGTTGCTGAACAATTTGTAAAAGCTACAATTGTTTTAACAGCACAAAAAACCCCAACACCGACACCGACACCGACTACAGGTAAAATAATATATGATAGATACGGAAGATTGGGTGAAGTAGTTCGTTTAGGTTATGATTTGATTGGATATGCGAATTATGATTTTGTGAAAACAAAAGACATTAAAGATTCAGGAATTTTGGATACAAGTAGTCAAAATATAATTTTCACTGAAGTCAAAAAAGACACAGTACCGACACAAGTTTTAGGTCAATATGAAATTCCTTATGAATGGTGGAATACTAGAGCAGGAGCTGAAACAAATGTAATAACTCCTGATCAGTTAGTGAAAATTAGAACTTTCAAAAAGATTTATTCACCGAATTATGGTGTTAGATAATTTATTTTTTTTGTGATACTAATTTAACTGAATCACAAAATTTAAAAAAATAAACTTTTAAGGTATCATCCATTTGTTTTTTTGTTAATATTTTTCCATCCCATTGATATGTTTTGGAATTTTTAACAGAGGGTTGTGAAAGCCCATTTAAAAATGATAAAATCAGTAACATTGTAATAAACTTTTTCATAGTTCTATTTTTCGTGTGGATTAAAATGTTTTTTGAATCTTCTGATAATATCTACTAATTGTACTTTATACCCAGTACATTCACAATATCTACTCTCAACAAAATAAAGATAAGTAAATCTATTTTTAAGGTATTTTTTGGGTATCGTATTTTGCCAAAGTTTATAATCTTGTACTGATTCAAACCAACTTTCATATGCAGCGTGTCCGTATTTTTCACCGATTGCTGTGGTTTTTCGATACTTAGAAAGTTTCATTCCAAATAAATTGTTACCATCTCTGAATTTATCTGAGGTAAAATGGCCGGATTCTAAAACCCCTTGGGCAAATACTATGTCAGGGTATTTTATACCTTGTTGACAAATCTCATAATATAGCCAATGGTAATTTACTTTATTGTAGGGTATATATACCGTATCTTTTTTATAAACAACGACAGTATCAACAATAACTTTATGTGTTATATGTTTGATTTTCTTGTGTTTATGTTTTTTTTTGTGTGTTGGTGCGAATGAACACAATCCAACAAAAAGAAATATTAATATTTTTTTCATACCACAAATGTAAAAGGTTTTTTGGAATATTCCAAATTCTATTTACTATTTTTAATTTTTTTATATACTTATATCAAACCTTGTGATTGAAGTCCAAGTGTCCCTGAGACATTCGAGTTGGAATTGACACCAACAAATTAGAGTTCAAATACAAACAAAAATATAAGGAAATGAGTAATTACACATTGCAGGCGTCTGTGCCTCAATCTTTTATTACAAAAAGTAAACAAAGATTAAAACAGTTTAATGACACCGTATATCTTAAAAACGGTGATGAGTTCGAAATCGAACTTTATAATCCCAATCAAAATAAAGTATTAGCAAAAATTGAATTAAATGGTAATTCCATTGGTTCAGGTATTATTATTCGTCCTGGCGAAAGAGTATTTCTTGAACGTTATATGGATGAAGCTAAGAAATTTTTGTTCGAAACTTATTCTATTGATGGGAATGATAAACAAACAAAACAAGCCATTCAAAAAAATGGTGATGTAGTTGTTAAGTTTTATAATGAAGACATTCTACCAACTAGGACCTTGTATAAAAGTGGTAATTCATTAACCATCAACAATCCATCTTGGAATGTTAATAATGTTACACCATACACTTACACAACACATAATACGAATACCACAATACCAACTTATGGTACGTTTACAACAACAGGCACTAATGCGTTTTTCGGTAATACCAATACTACTTATACGAGTGGTATTGACACTAATTCAATTTTGAGGGATATTAAAAATAAAGGTTTATATAATGAACCTACATCTATGAGAAGCCTTGAAACTGGTAGAGTTGAAAAGGGATCTAGTTCTGACCAATCATTTACATATGATTATTCGTCATTTAATAGTTATCCATCGAGAACGGATACTTGGAAAATATTACCTCAATCGATTAAACCATTGGTTAAGGAAGATTTGGTAACTTATTGCACAGAGTGTGGTGCAAAAAGAAAGAAAGATAACCATAAATTCTGTCCACACTGCGGAACAAAATTCTAATAAATAATATCACAAGGTTTTAAAAATTGGGGCGAGAGTCCCTTTTTTTATTTATATTCTTTATTGTGAGTACCACAAGTTGGACAAATAGGTAATGATTTCTTTTTCTTGTGTGTGGTTTGTGTGAACTTATGTCTACAATTTCTACAGGTAATGAATTTAGCGTCTTTATCCTTTTCGTTTCTCTTATTATATATTTCTATACTTCTTAATATTTGATTGTACTTATCATCAGATAATTGAAATTGCCCCACATCATTCCACCACTTAACTGAATTGTTTTTTGGGAAGTGTATTGCTTGTCTAACCCATTCTTGACCCGGTTCAGGATGTTCAACATTCCATAGAGTTATAACATTTGTGTCATGTTCCCAATTTGGTTTATCTCTTTCACCATTAGTGTGTGGTTCAGTAATCCAAATAATACGTTTACTGACTAAATCAAAAAAATTTAATGTTTTTCTTCCGTTAGGATTAATATTTTCTTCTAATTCAGCGTGTTTATTACCGCATTTATGACAAGTATAAGGATCTTTTTCGCCATCAGAAATATCCCAAGACCATCCACATTTATCACATATAACTTTATCTCCTTCAACTTTTTCAGTTAAACTTGTATTAGGACCATCGGGAGGTGAACAACCTGCAAATGTGTCCGCGCCAGGTGATGCTAAAAATCTATCGGTCCCTGAAGCTAAGTCGTGAGCATTAGGTGACATTTTACCCGTACCATCACATTTATCACACATTTTTCCATCTTCCATTTTACCCAATCCATAACAATGGTCGCATTTAATATAATCAGCTCCACCATCGTTATATTCCTTAATTAAGTTTTTAAATTGCGATTCGGATATCAATATTTTCATATAATATAAATATAATAAAAAAACCCACCATTTCTGGTAGGTTTTTCTTTTTTTCGAAGTTTTTTATAAAAATCTTTGGAAGTTTGCTTTTATTTTCTTGATGCTTTCATTTAATTCTTTGTCATCCTCTTCTTTATCTTCATCCTCTTCTTTATCTTCATCTTCGTGTCCTTTGATGTTTTTATTCATCATATCTTCTTCTTCATCGTCCTCTTTATCTTCGTTATCCATTCCTTTATCGTGCGGATTGTCTTCAATATCGCTATCAACGTGATCACCTTTTGCTTTATTCATAAAGAAATCAAAAACTTGTGATAAATCATTTTCTGCAGTAGTAATATGAGCAGCAGCCCAATCGTGCTCATCCAATAATTTATCCATCATTTCGTGATCGATTTTATTCAAAAGTAACTCTGCTTTTCTTTTTATTTCTTCTAAACTATTGAAGAACATATAGTGTTTTTCTTCACCTTCGTGTTCATTCATATTTTTAGTTGTGAATTGAGAATCGTTACTTATATCGAAATTAACTGATGCATCACCAGGTTGTTCTGAAATCATTTTCTGTTTAGCAATCAATCTTTTTAATTGATCTTCAGTTATTTTAAGTTTTTTAGCCATTTTTTTGTTTTTATATAAATACTTTTATTTTTTAATTAAGTTTAACAAGGTACAGCAGGATTGATTGTTTGTGTAGAAACTAATCCCGTTGTAACCAATACATTATTTCGATAATAACCAAATACCGGTACATTAGTTACAGGTGAAATTAACCACTCCAAATATTGTCCTGCTGAAGTATAAGGATATGTGAATGTACGAACAGTTTTATTCGAACAGTTATAACCATTTGTTACAATAGCAACTACCGCTCCATTGTATCCAGAATAAATTCCTGTATTACCTGTCGCCAAAGCTAAATCTGTTCCACTAACTTGGTAATCATATGATTGATAAACAATTGGTGGTACAGTAGGGGTTGGAGTAGGTGTATTTGTATGAGTCGGTGTTAAAGTAGGTGTAACACTCGGAGTTGGAGTTGGTGTGGATGTGGTTGTGTGTGTTGGTGTTAAAGTAGGTGTAACACTTGGTGTTGGTGTCGGTGTATTTGTTTTTGTAGGAGTAACAGTAGGTGTTGGTGTTGCGGTTGGTGGTATACAAGGTATGTTACCATTATTAATTTGAACACTACTTAAACCATCTGTTATGAATACATTATTTTGGTAATAACCAAATTGTGGATCGCCAATATTAAGAGCGGATGTTAATCCATTTGTATAAAATCCTGCTGTATTAAATGTAGCTGATTGTACTTGATGCGCACCATTATCTCTAACAATTGCAAATAAAACACCATTATAGTTTGCATATGGACCTGAGTTACCTGTTGCATTATTCAAATCTGTTTGTGATATATTATAACAATAATAATTCACAGTTACACCATAAAATGTTGTAGGTGTTGGAGTTGGAGTAAGAGTACTTGTTGCGGTAACGCTAGGTGTTGGTGTGGTTGTTGGAGCTGGTGCCCAGTTAATTACGTAACTTGGGTATAAACCCATATCGTAAGTTCTTTTAGTTACAGTATAACCATATGTATTATATAACACTGAAGCAGCATTATCGTCCATATAGATACCATCAATTGTTACTTCAAATTGGCCATTTGCCGTTGCTGCGGTAATTACGTTATTTATGTATGTTAAACCAGTTAATACTTGTGTTGAACCGGTAAGAGAATTAGCTGCACTTATCATTTAATCTATTTTAATATATAAATACTTCAATTTTTAAGTTTAATAAAACATTTTAATTAATACCCACCTGTAAAGTAAATGTATAGGACTTCAGGTATACGTGTACAAATTGTTTTTTGACCTAAATCGTTCTCGCATTCAATATTGGGGAGTTTCTTACCTAACTCTTTTAAATGCTTAGGTGCTTTCTCAAGTAACCTCAAAATTTTGTCTTTAGGATATAATGTATCACTATTGTAATGTTCATTTATGAGGTCTAATAATTTCATATAAAATAAATAGTTTAACTAAAATAAATGTCACCTGGATTTACAGCAAGAGCGGCGTCTTGACCAAATTTAACCTCGTCCATTTCAGGATAAAGAATGATTAGATATTTGAAAACTCCATTTTCTTTTTTCACCAATGTATTATCGATTTTTGTTTTAAAATGATAATCACCTGCTTTTTTACCTATAACCATTTTTGCATTTTGCATCGCGGTATTTTTTGCAGATTGGAAGTTTGGAGACACTCCTTCACCGAATCCACGTCTATCTGAAGGGATAGAATTTATTTGAGACCATTGGTTTTTTGTCTCTTCATAATTTCTTGACATAGGATTTTTAGCAATAGTATCCTCTAATATAAATTTTAATTGACTCTCAGTTAGTACTATTCTCATTTGTGTTTTATAATTAATTCACCAAGAACTTCGATTCTTCCTACTAATTTTTGGAATGCAATTTGTTCCATATCATCAGATAATTCTTTCACACATTGATTGAATTCTTTTTTTGCTTCGGCCATATCAAATTTACCTTCAGCGGCTTTCTTATAATATGGAAGTTTGACTTTGAAGTGATGATAGGTTAACATTGATGGTCCGCCTTTTTCTTTTGCGCTATCAGCAATTTTTTCCGCACCACCCATTCTTTTTTCAGCAAATGTGTCAAATGCTTTTGATTCAGTTAATATATCTGTTAATTTCATACTTTCATTAATTTGGGGTTGTTGTACTTCTGGTTTTTTTAATTCAGCAGAATCGATACCGTCAATTATAAATTTTGCACATTTTGTAATAATATGCATATTTTTCATAATCTTATCTCTATTTGCTTTCCACAATACCAAATAAGTTGGATGTTGTGTAACTGGTAAATCATAATGTTTCATAACAACGTATGAAACTGATTCAGCTTGTAGCTCTTTCATTTCTCTATCACCTTTCAACATTTTCATAATGTCGTCACCTTCATCAGGAATATGAAATATAGATTTATCTCTCCAATGTAATAATTCGTGAGCCATTTCGTGTACAAGCGTACTTGCTGCACCAACACCTGCAACATCTGAAGAAAGATTGATATGATCGCCGGCGCTATATCCTTTCTCACCACCTTTCGCTGTGTCTTGTGTAATCTTAATACCCAAACTTGCAGCAAAATCTTTTAATCTCATAACCAACTCATCAGCTACCTCACTTGGTTCATTACTTGCGTACCATATTGGAGTTTCAGGAACATCTTCACCTTCTTTTAAAGGGTACGTATCTGATATATCATAAACTTTACCTAAGTTGAATCTTGTAGTCATTCTACCTGATTTAACTTCAGCATCCAATTCTTTGCTATCAGCATAATCTGTTTTTACGTCATCAGATTTAACTTGCATAGGGAACCAAATATAAATTGCGGTTGCACCTTTTTTAACTCCTCTATTTAATTTTTTCCAAGTATTGTAACCCGCAACTTTTTTTGCGTCTCTCTTTTGTAAAAATATAAGCCAAGTATTAGTTAATGAATAGTTGTGGAATTTACTGTAAAAAGTTAAGTAATTTCTAATGGACGCGTCTAATGCAGCTTGGTCAGTTGCATTCGCTAAGTCGTTAATGTATTTCTCAAGATTATCCATTATGATATTCTTCTTTGTTGGGTCAACATCTTGTGACTCAACAAAATCTTCAATTTTTTCTAATTGATCGATAATACCTTTTACTTTATTGTATTTCTTAATTAATTCATTGATAATTGGTAATTTATCATAATCACCAACCCAATGGCCCAAATCTGGTTTCCAATCGAAACCTAATTTTCTAAATTCTTTTGCCAAACTAATTGTTTCTTTGGTTCTTGCGTTCTTATCTTCTTTATCAGAGAAAACAATTAATTTTTGAGTATTCGGGTCTTTTTTCAGAAATATATCTTCATCAACATCTTTCATTTTTGAATGGATGTTTTGAATTTGTGTTTCAGTTACAACAACTTTCATATTCTATATTTTAGTTATTTTTTAATTTTTTCAAAATTTCCAAATTGGCCTTTACCAATTTCATTTTCTTTTTGCCAGATTTTTTACTTCTTTGTGGCATTGGTTTTGGTGCTGCTGATCCCATAAAATTATTTAATTAATTTTTTAAATTTATTTATTGATTCATTCATTCTGTCCTGACTAATATGAGTTAATCTAACATCATCTCTTTGGCTATGTTTTTTAGCTGCTTCTTTTGCTCCAATTAACGCGCTTTTCGCCTCAGGTGAAAATGAGTTATCTCTAATTAAAGTTTGTTCAATTGTGAATGCGATATCTGATTCTGACACAGATTTTAATGCGGTAAATAAATGATACGCCAATTTACGAAAATCATTTAAAGGTACCGTTTCTTCTAATCCTTCTAGTATATTTGTGCTCATAAGATATAAATATATCAATCCCGGTTAACAAGACCGGATCCGATGCACTAAACTCAAATATTTATTAACTATGAAATTAATTAATGAAGTTAAAGATCACACAGATGATGAAATCGTAGATTTTAATGAAATAGACTTACAAAGAGAATTTACCAAATTAAACAAACTTTTGTTTAATGATTCACTATATCCTGTGGAAATGTTATGGAATACACGCAAAGCAGCTCACGGGGTGGTAAAAGCGACAAGAAATAGATTAACAGGAGAAATCAAAATCAAATCTTTAGGGATGTCAAGATTTTACGAAATCAAATACAAAGATTTCAAAGACACCTTAGCTCACGAAATGATTCACGTGTATTGGTTACAGAAAGAAATTAATTGTCATCACGATTGGAGATTTATACAACAAATGAATAGAATCAATTCTATGGGGTTAGGTTTCAATGTGAGTGTTAAAAAAGATAGTTCGAATTTAGGTATTTCCAATGAAATATCTGAAAAAAAAGTTCAATATGTTATTTGTATTATTAATATGGATGGTGCAGATTTTTTAGCCACAATGACCAACAACGCTTACCAAAATGAAGCAAGCTTAATAGGAAATATTTTTAAAGGCGCTGTTAAAAAAGGGAAATATAAAAAAGTGACCGGTATGTTTTACAAATCATCTGACCCATTATTACGAAAAGAAAAAATACAGAGAACCTTTAAATCAAGTATATCGTACTCGAAATTACCACCCGAAAGAAAAAAAGTGTTAGAAGATAATTCAGACGGCTTTTTAAATGGCTTTGAAGCGGTAGGAGATGATATTAAATGGTTTTAACTTACTTCTTTCTACGTTGTCTTAATGCACTACCTGCAACAGATTTATAAGCTTTTGTTGTCTTTTTGCTTCTAAGAGCACGCGATGCTTTTTTTGCAACTTTTCTTGATGTTCTGGCCATAAGATTTATTTTAAATATTAAAATGCAAAAATATGTATATTTTATGATATTAACAAATATATACAAAAAAAATGGGATAAGAGTAGCGAATTCTTATCCCGACGACACTATTAACTAGTCCCGGTCCTAAGCAGGGTCTTCAAACCCTGGGTATCTTTATATGAAGAAGTTTTAATCGTTTTTTATAAATATTTATTAATTATGAAATTCAAAGATATATTACATTCCATTATTTTGGAGAATTATGAATTGGAAGAATTAGGTACTAAAGAAAAGGATGTATATGGTGCAGGTGTAACTCATCAAATTTATAAAGCTGAACATAGTGGAAATTTGTTATATAAAACAGGGCCAAAAGGTTATGTAGATCAATGGTACGATATTTTTAAGAATAATCCTAAGTATTTTCCAATTGTACATAAACGTGGGATTTTAAAAAAAGGATGGGACTATGTTGGAGTGGAAAGACTTGATACTCAAAGAGTTAAGAAAGAATGGGCGTATTTGGAAGAAAAATTAACGGATATTGGTTTTATTGATGAAGATAATATGGGTGATATCGATAATATATTCAATGAAATAGTTAATCAAGATGACGTTCAATATGAATCAGATATTATTAATAAACTAAAGACCTATGATAAAAAGGCTGCTAGTTTATTTTTAAAATGGACTAATTTCTTATCAATCGTAAAAAGTATTGTAAGTAAAGTGAAACCAAGATTGGATTTACACATTGGAAATTTTGGATATTCTCCAAAGGGTGAAATGAAATGCTTGGATATATAATTTATTTCCATATAATTTGTATAATAAGAATCAAAGCACATAACAATAAACAAATAATTGTTTTTAATGTTAGAGGTTCCTTAAGTGCTATCCAAGACATAAGCGTGAATATAACCACTCCAAGACTGAAACCAATTAATCTATTGGGCCAAGTTCTTCCGTCCCATAAAATGATCATTTCTCGGGATGCCATAATAACAAGATAACCTATTGGAATTCCGAATAGCGTCATAAGCATCGGATGGTCTTTTATCCATTTGCTGAATAAATGTCCTTGCAACTGAAAGAAAGTGAAAACTTGCGAAGCTGTGTAGGTTAAAAATATAAATAAAATTGCTAAATATTTGTTCATTTACAACAAATATAATAAAAATATGTCACAATAAAAAACCCCATATCACTATAGGGAATAATTTATCCGTGATGTCTCATATAGTCCCAACTTGAGCCAGTACCATATTTAAAATGATGATGATGACGATGGTGTCTTGTTGTAACGCAAGATACCAAACCAACTATTAATAACAATGCAATTATCCTTTTCATATTGTTATAAATATTAAACAATATAAATAAAAAACCCTCTAAAAAGAGGGTTTAATGTTTTATTCGTCATCTTCTGAATCGTCTTCATCGTCTTCTGAATCATCTTCGTCGTCAGACTCATCTTCTGAATCATCAACTTCTACTGCATCATCAGCTACAACATCTGTAGCATCTTCGTCTACTTCAACAGCATCATCAGCTGTTTCATCTGTAGCGTCAGTAATTTGGTCATTAACCGCTGTAGTTTCGTTAGCGTCATCTGCTGGTAATACTTGTTCGTCGTCTAAATTTAACATGTTAAATTGGTTTTTTTTTGATTTAATGTTTATTACTAATAAATATTAAATCTTAATTGAATTATAGTTAAAAAATTGTTATTTCAAACAAATTCTATCAAGTTCTTCAGGACGAAGCGCATAGGTTGATACAATCTCCTCTTTATCGGATAATGTGTCGACAATATAAAGACCAAATCTTTTATGACGAACATTTATTTTTTGTCCTTGAATGAATCCCATTTCCATAAGGCGGAGCCGAATGCAGGGGTCGCATCTATCGCAAGGGTTATTTTCGGTTACATCAACTACTTCTTGAATGTTCATATTGAATAAATATAATTGAGCGAAGTTATATATTATTTGGAATATCAAGAAAGGTTTCTTAATTTTGGTATATGATTGAAGAAAAACTAAACATAAACACAAGAACATCAGGATTTGCGTCACCGGCGGAATCTTATGTAACAAAAAGGTTGGACATCAATGAGCTTATTATTGATGACGTTCACACCACATTTTATTTCAGATATGATGGCCCCAACATTTATGGTTTAAGAAAGGGAAATGTTATTGTGGTGGATAGAGCAAAACATCCAAAGGAAGGGGAAATCGTGGTGCTTACAGGAGAGAAGAATTTTATTATTGACAGATTTAACAACCAACCAAACTTATGGGGGAGAATATCTTGGGTATTAAAAAAACAGTAAAGATTGGTATTATTGATTGCAACAACTTCTATGTAAGTTGCGAAAGGGTATTCAATCCGATATCCGTTGGAAAACCAACGGTGGTATTATCCAATAATGATGGATGCGTTATAGCCAGATCACAAGAAGCCAAAAAATACGGAATAAAGATGGGAGAACCATTTTTTAGCAAAAGGGAGTTTATGGAACAAAAGGACTTCTGCATATATTCATCGAACTATAATCTATATGGTGATATGTCCGATAGGGTAATGAACGTTATAAGGAAATACACAAATACAATAGAGGTATATTCAATAGACGAATGTTTTGTGGATTTTAGTGATACGCCCGATGATGAATTGGAGGATAAAATGAACCAAATAAGGGACGAAGTAAAAAGACAAGTGGGAATCCCGGTGTCAATCGGTGTAGGCCCAAATAAAACCTTGGCGAAGCTAACATCATATCTGGCCAAGAAAACCATATCATATAGCGGAGTTTGCAGTTATTGGTCATCAAAGGAATTTCAAAAAAAGTTATTGGACGTTAAAATTGACGAGGTATGGGGGATTGGAAGAAAATGGTCGGATAAATTAAACATATACGGTTACGATACGGTGGGAAAGTTTATTGGGATGGATGATAACATCATAAAGAAATGGACAAATATAAACGGGCTCAAAACCAAAATGGAAATTCTTGGAATGTATTGTCATCCGATTGAGAACAAAATAAAACAAAAAAAGGTTTTGGCCTCAACGCGCTCATTTGGATCGGACGTGAATAGCTTTGACCAAATATGCGAAGCAATGCATTATTATATCGAAAGGGGAGTTAAAAGGCTCACAGATGCTCATATAACGCCGAGTAGCGCGACAATATTCCTAAGTGGGAACAGATATAAGGACAACCACCATTCAAGCGTTTATATCACCTTTAATAGACAAACAAAGGATATAAAAGAAATATGGTCGCAAGTGTATGTTCATTTAAGGGAATTATATGATGATGAGAAGGTTTATAAGAAGTGCGGAATTATATTCAATAAGTTATTTCCCGAAGATATTGAGCAGATTAATTTATTTGAGCAGGAGTTTATAGAAATTGAGGCACCAAAAAATGAAATTAAGATGTGGGCTATGCGACAGGACTACTTGTCGAAGAAATACACATCCTCTTGGGATGAGATACCGGTAATTAGATTTTGAAATATGGATTTATTTCCGTAGATTTAAAATCTAAATTATATAGTATGAGTTTATTTACAGTTGAAAACTTGGGTTGGTTAATGATCCTTGCAATTCTGATCCTTACAGGTAAGGGTATTTACGGAAAAATTATTGGAAGTCAGGAAGCGGTTGGGAATTTCGCATATATGAAATTATCCAATTACAGACTCTTGGTTGGCCTCAGCGAGTTAGTTGGGTTAATCTTATTGGTCATCCCTGCAACGGCCATTTATGGAGCCATTATTATGGGTAGCATAATGAGTGCTGCAGTTGTCATCCACTTATCTCTATTTGGCGGAGCCAAGACCTACTTTCCGATTCTTATAGGTGTATTGGGATATCTATCGGTCATCTTAAGACATCTAATCTAAAAAGAAAAACCCACCGTAATTGGTGGGTTTTTTTATTATCTCTTGGTAATCAAGTGATTCAATTTTCTTGACATCTCACTCCAAAAATCATCCCAGAATATTGTGGTATCAACATCAGCAAGCGAATCCGTTTGGGTTGTATATTGCGCTTGAGCAATAGATGTTAATAACTCCAACATATAATATCTACCATTGGAATCCATTTCCAAATAGATGTTATTGTAGAATGGGTGCGAAGTATTGAATATCATCTTGAACTTACCTTGTTCAGTTGTAAGGAAATAGAATCTACCAGTATCGCCCAAATCTTGAAATCTAATATCGAACATTTCTTTGTTCTTGATACGCGCTTTCTTTGGTTGGTCAGCTTCCTCTTCGTTCTTATTGTAAGGACCTCTTGGACCTCTTTCCTCTTTTGGTGACTTGAATCCAGCATCTTGCGCAGCGCGGTTGATTTTTGCTGTATGTTTTTTAACCTCATCGGTCACTTCTTTATCAGGAACAGATAAACCCAAATCACGTCTCAAACCATTTCCCCAAGAATACATCTCCTTTAACTTGGTAATCAAATCTCTCAAGTTAGGATATATATTATTTTCCAAATTGTCGATGTTTTTGGTTTTATTGAATTTGATTGGGAACTTATCGGTCAATTCCTTTGGAACTGTAAATTCCATTCTGATCCAGTTTTGGAATGGGTGATGTGCCAAGATTCCGAAGGTACCACCAGTTTCAATATATTGGTCGCCATAAACGATATAGATACCTGATTTCTTCAATGAGAAACCTTTATCCATATTATTTCTGTCCCAAGAATGACGGGTAATTTTTCCTTCTTCAAGAAATACCGCATCAATTCTAATTTGGTGTTCAACATTGTTGCTATCAACAACGGTTGCAAATGTGAAGTTTCTATTTAGCTCTTTATTGTCTCTATATAAAGGGTCATTTGGAAATACCTCATCTCTAAGGATATTATCATCTTTAATCTTGCTAACAAAGATTTGTGCCTTGTTGCTCATTAAAGGTTTGCAGAAATAAGTGGCGATAGAATTTTTAAGATTTCCAACTAAGAAATGTTGGGTCTTGTTGATTGTGATTTTGGTACCAATCTCAGTTCTGTTTGACTTGAAAACGTCAAATCTTAAATGGTCCACAAATGGTGCATAAACAATTTTGGTCGCTTCCATACCATCGAAGGTATCAATCTCCGCCCAATATTCGTGGTCAGATAAACCTCTTTGTGTGTCAAGCAAGTTTAAGATTGCAGTTTTTAAACCCATACCAAAATGTCCTGTATCTGTGCGATCGTAATCACGGTCAACACCGAAACTCATTGAACTGAATAGTGTGTTTTTAGACATACCTTTTCCGTCGTCAATGATTAATAATTTATCTTCAGCCTCCACATAGATAATTTCTATATTGGTGGCTCCGGCATCTAATGAGTTGGCTATCAATTCGAACTTTGCAGTTTCGTTTGTGTAACCTACACTTCTTAATGCTTCCGTGAAAACCCTACGATGAATGCTCAAATCGTGGGTTCCGATTTTTTGTTCTGATACGCTCTCGGTAACAGGACTGTTGTTGTTTTCCATAAATTGTTATTTAAATTGTTATCGACGACATTATTTCGTCAATGCAAATGTAGAATATTATTTCGAATATCCAAAAAATTTCTGGAAAATTTTTATTTTACTTTTGGGGGTAGTTCCCTTTTTCCGATTTTTTTCCGGAAAAATTTCCGTTACGGTATTGACCCCCTGTTTAGGTATCCCAAAATAGGGGTATATAAGGGGGGATACGGAGGGGGGGAGGGGGTACCGGTCAACATAGGGGGGGACGTCCATCCGGTCAACTACCTACCAACCAAATCCGGTCAACTATATGTGTAGGGTAAAAAAATAACGCTACCAAAATAGTAGCGTTAAAATTTTGTTAAAGAAAGTTTTAACTTTCCCTTTCATAACTTTGTCCGTTACATCTTAAACCTATTATGTTTGTGGTCAAAGGTTGCACAGGGTCCAACTTGATACCGAACTCCGTTTGTTTTGGGCTTGGCTTATTAACTCGTAAAAAAGGCTTAATTGTTTCATACTCCAAAGGTTGCATATTAGCATCAAAGTAGTATGTTTCAATCGTGCTACCTAAATGCTTAAAAAATTGAGCATATAGGCGTTTTTCGGTTAGTGGTATATCTTTATTTATATCTTCGTTATGGCAAAGGATATTCCCCTTTATATGCGTTGCGTATGCGTGTGGCTCGGGTTTCCATTCTTTTGTTATGCCTAATTTTTCGGCTTGATTTTCAATAGCAGTTAGGTAGTCCCTTTCTGCAAATACATACTTTGCAACCTTAAAAACTTTGCCACCGAATTGAGCATAATGTTTTACACTACTTAATTTAGGCTCGGTTAAAGTGGTAACTCCTTTAAAATAATTTTCGCCAACGCAACCGAATAATAATTCTAACATTGTTGCATAATTAACTTTAATAATTTCCTTTACTGAATTTTTCATTTTTTGTGGTTTTAATGAGACACAAAGATAAGGTAATTTTATACAAAAAAACAAATTATATTTTATTAAGAAAATTTTAACATTTGCACAAAGTTGACCGGATTTCCCAATATAGTTGACCGGATAGCAAACCCAATGGCAGAGCCGATCCGGTCAAGTTATTTCTTCATAAAATGTGGATAACTTTGTATACAAATATTTGTTTTATAACTTTTGCAACCATCATCTTATTAGAGGCGATTTTAGCCACTCAAACCGTTTTTGATACAATCTATAAGGACACCTTGCGATCGTCGAATTTCGAGGATTTTCCATAGCACAAAATTTATTCTGTTAAAATTCTTTAACAATTAATCAATTTTAACATTTCCCTAACCAAACTCCGGTCAATTAATAAGTTGACCGGCTCAGGCGGGAAGTGGCGAAATTTTGAGGCAGAGCCGATCCGGTCAACATATGCACACCCAACTTTCAATCCGGTCAACATATGCACACCCAACTTTCAATCCGGTCAACTATATGTTAAAAAGATTTAACAGAAATTAATTAAAAAAAAATTAATTAGTTTCAAATATTCATCTTATATTTGCAATATAATTTTTTAACCACTTAAAAATTTTTATTATGTTATTTCCTACAAAAGACACTTTAAATTGGAGTGTACGTGAAGAAAACTTAGTTACTACTTCAGGTATTGCAGTAGAAAAGAAAGCTATTATCAGAAATGATAATAATGCAGTACTTAATGACGCTATTGGTATGGATTACGTTCCTTATCAAAATAGCGAATTGTTTGAACTGCTTGAAAAAATTACCAATAAAACAGGGTTGGAAGTAGCCAACGCAGGTTATTTTGGTAAGGGTGAGAAAGTATTTATCCAACTCAAAAGCGATAATTTACGTTTGGGTACGGATATCGTTGAAGGGTTTGTAACGGGTATCAATTCATTTGATGGCTCAACTTCACTTGGCTTCGGTGCTTCAAATGTAACTATAAGCTGCCAAAATACTTTCTTTGCCGCTTATAAGACCTTAGAAAATAAGGTTAAGCACACCAAATATATGGTGCATAAAATTGACGATATATGTCGTGAATTGGATAGCGTCTTATTAGAGGAAACTGCTATTTTTGAGAAGATTGCTCGTATGGCAGAGACTTCATTCGATTATTCTTTGCGTGAAAAGGTTGCTCGTCAATTTTTCAATATCCCTAAGGAAGTTTCTTTGAGTGATAATGAGGCTCTTAAGGGGGTTAAACGCAATCAACTTTCTACCTTTATGGTGGATATGAATGGAGAAATTGCAGAGAAAGGCAATAATCTTTGGGGTTTATTCAGTGGAGTAACTAAATTCTCCACACACCACGCAAGTGGAGACACAATGAAAAGAAAATTGTTCACAAAGTTCGGACACACCGAACGAATGATTTTCGAGGAATTGAGTGCTTTGGTTTAATGGTTATATTGTTTTTTGTGTAAAATACCTTGCAGAGATGCAGGGTATTTTTTTATGCCCTTGTATATAGTTGACCGGATCGGCTATTATATAGTTGACCGGATTTGTGATACATATGTTGACCGGATTTTTTTGGCGGAGCCGACCCTATGGCTGAGCCGGTCAATAAAATACTTGACCGGCCACACACGGATAAAATTTATGCAGAGCCAAATCCGGTCGACATAAAATATTTTTTTTATAATAAATTAATTTGTATATTTGTATTCTATTATTAACCTTTAATTTATTATTATGAATTATTTATTTGAATTGAGCAATTTACCTAAAGTCTATGGTAAAACTATCTTCGCTGAAAATGAGTCTTTTGCGGGTGCTAATTATGTGCGTAATCATTATTTGCACGGAGAGGCAGAGTACAAAAACGGCTACGACCTTATTGACGCTGACATTAATTTCTTTATGGAGCTTCAAAGGGGCAAAGATTTCCTTTGTGAGGTTAACTATGCCAATGGTCAAAAAGAGGCTTGTGTATGCTTTGTAGGCTTCAAAAATATCGTTAATGAGCCAATGGGGTACATTGTATCAATTTTTGACCACGAAACCTTAGACTTTATTGCTAAGGAGCGTAGAAAATGTCAATTAGTTTAATTTATAAGGAGCATTAATTTGCTCCTTTTTTTATATTTGTCATACCGCCGGTCAAGTATTATATTGACCGGCTTGTACTGACCAACGGCTCTGCCACTCAGCCAAAGGCTTAATCCGGTCAACATAAAAAAATTTGTTTATAATGAATTTAGTTGTATATTTGTGTTCTATTATTAACTTTAAATTCAATTAATATGAAAAGTTTGGACTATGGTCAGGTTAAGGTTTTGGTTAATTGTCAGTATTGGGAAAATAAGGCTTATTGCGAGGGTGGCGAGGCTTGGCGTCCTAAGGGTGGCATTTCCTTTTCTTTTGTGATTGATAGCGATGAGTGGATGTATTGTGATGATGAGGTGGTTAAGCCTATGGTTGAGCGTATTATTGCGAGTAAATGCAATGATTTCTGCCGTATGGATATTATTGATTATGAGACCATTTTTGAGGAGCCGAAGGATATTTCCGATGAGGTGGCTTTGCTTTGCGAAGCTGAGTATAAAAGGCTTAGAGCTGAGGCTTAATATAAAGGGGAGCAATCCCCTTTTTTTCATAAATGTATTACGTCCGGTCAATTAATAAGTTGACCGGTGGGATTGGTATTACGGCTCTGCCACGTGGAATCCGGTCAACAAAAAAATAAACAAAATTTGTTTTTTATAACTAAAATAGTTGTATATTTGTATTACTAAACTACTACGATATGTACGCATCTAAATTTAATTTAAAAGATTGGCTTAAGGATAATCCTTTGGGTCAAACTAAAATCAAAGCATCTATATTTGAATTAATTTCAAATAGAGTAATGAATGAATATTTTGAAGTTGTTTCCGAATTTACAAACTTTATGCAAAGCGAATGTGAAAGTGGATTGACTCCGTACGATATTTTTGATATGATCAACGAATATCAAATTAGAATTAAGAAACTTGTTTTAATTTCAAATTTGAGGGGTTACGCAACAAGAAACACTAATAAGGTTACAAAGGTTACATATTGCGTAGTGAGGGCTTTTTGGATTGATAGTAATGGAAACCCATTTCGCAATTTTTCCAAAAATTTGGGTGCAGAACATAAGATTAAAGGTAACGAGGAAAATTTAACTATTTCGGCATTACATACCCTACAAAATGAAATGTGGGATTTATATTTGCACGAATATAAAAATTGTCATACATTAACTAACCAATTAAATTAATTCAAATGAAACATTGGATTTAATGTCGATGCCGAGCGGATATTGTCCTCACATTTAAATTAATTTGGAAGCAGAGCTGAAAGGCTTTGCTTTCTTTGTTGTTGTATTACACACCGGTCAAGATATATGTTGACCGGCATATATTGTATTACATATACGGCTCATTTCGTTTTACAATCCGGTCAAGTTAATTGTTAATGGCTTTAACAAAATTTTAACAATTAAAAAAGTTTTGTATTAGAATAAGTTGTATATTTGTATTCTATTATTAATCAAAACGGATTATTGTGAAAATTAAAGATAACGTATTATTTGAAACTATTTCAAGTAAAAAACCAAAGTTCAAAAAATTTGTGTTAGGTGAAGATGTATTATTAACTTGTCAATCAATTAAAATTGATAATATTTATCAACCTATGTTAAATAATGAATTTGATGTATTTGCCAAAAATATGTGCACAATCTTAAAGTTATTACCTAACAGGGAATGTTTATTGTATTATCCAAGCGATAACCAAAATTTGTATAGCAATATTGTTTTTGAATATATGAAATATGATGATGGTGTTGTTTTAATACATAACCAATATATTATTGGTAAATTATATCAAACTTATTTATACTTTAATTTAGAAACAAATGAATTTAAGTTTTTAGAAGAAACTAATGGTGTTGAGGGAATTGACGAAAAAGATAGATTAGCTTTAGATGAATTTTTCTTTAAATTATGGGGTAACAATTATACTTGTAATATTCTCACTGATGTAATTGAATTTATTTTGAAACCAATGATTTTTATTGAATTGTCAGGTGCAAATGTTAAGTTTATTGATATAAAGTCAAAAAGTGAATATGGAAATATATTGAAACCAATTCACATTAAAAATCAAACGAAAGTAAATGTGGTGTATGTTAATAGTTTATGGAATGTTGGCACCATTGGTTTAGGGGAATTCAAAGTTAAAGGGCATTTTAGATTACAACCTTGCGGTGTCAATCGTAGTCAAACTAAATTAATATTTATTGATGAATTTGTTAAGACACAATATATTCGTAAGTCCAAAAAGGAATTGGTACTCGGTTAATTTTTAATCCCTTTAACAAAATTTTAACCTTTAAAATAGTTTGAAATAAAAATAAGTTGTATATTTGTATTCTATTATTAACCTATTAACATTTATTTATGATTACAATTTTAGAAGCAGTAGTAATAGCATTATTAACAATAGTTGGTATTGCTTTATTCAAAACAATTAAGGAAACAAGACACAATTCAATTAGATTGAAATTAATTATCCCGATTGATGAATGGGATAAGTATTGTGCCGAATGGGATATTAGCGAATTTGAGGTTGAGGAAATTGAAGTGAACGGAAAATTCGTATTACAAACCTACGAGGAAATGGCAGACGCATTGGTTAATAACAAAATTGCAGTACCATTTTAAAATAGATTAATATGAACAAGAACGAAATAATTGATAAAATTAGAATTGTTGAGGTTTCCCAAAATAGTTGGGACGAAGAAAACTTATTGTTATTAACCACGCTAACTGATGAGCAAATAAAAGTTGTATTACTACCACTACTTGAAGAAGAAAGGAATGATGAGAATGGCGAAGTTATTTATGCCAATGATGATATGACAAGTATTTTAGCTGAAAAATATCCCGATGATATTGTAATACTTTATGGCGAACCCGATCAATTAATTTTATAAATAAATTAAAATGAAAAAGTTATTATTATTAACCTTTGTGTTATTATCGTTTATTTCTTACGGACAAAATAAAATAATTCACGAACACGATATTATGAGTGATAAGGATTATTACTATTTAGAAAAAACTTTATTGTGTAGTGATGACGGGAAAAAAGGATTCATTGTTGATTTTCACTTAAAGAAAATTGGTAATAAAGTGGAGTATCAAGGATTAATGATAACAGCAGCACAAATAGGTAGTTGCCACGAAAAAGATGAATTAATTGTATTATTTGATGATGGAACAAAAGAAACATTTAATATGTGGAATGATTTTAATTGTAAAGGTAACGTATGGATGGATTGGAATAAAACAGGTATAAATACTTTGAACAAATCAATCAAAGCTATTAGATTGACAAATGGTAGAAGTTACGATTCATTTACTAAAGAATTTAAAACTCCGACCGAAAAGAATTTTTTAATTGATGCGATAAGAACAATTAACAATCAAATCATAATAGAAAAAAAATAGATTAATATAAAATGCATTTATAGGTTAGTAATTTTTGATAATTGCTACGGAGCTGAATTTCTATTCGGCTCCCTTTTTTGTGTCAATCCCTCGCCGGTCAACTTTTATTTTGACCGGTATAGCTTGGGGTTGGTTTCCAATCCGGTCAATAATAATCCGGTCAACAAATATCTTAACAATGTTTTAACAAAAAAAATGTAGCCAAAAAAGTTATGACATTTATATAAGTTGTATATTTGTATTCTATTATTAATCAAAAACAATTAAAATGAAAAATTTAAAATTGGAAGTGGTCGAGGATATGCACCCGTTCGACCCACGCGAGGACGACAATTTAACTACAATGATTTGTTTCCATAGACGTTATAATTTAGGGGATAAGCATAGCTATAAACATTCTAATTATAATAATTGGGAAGAAATGAAAACTGATATTATTAAGCAAGAAAATGCTGCTATAATATATCCTTTATATCTTTACGACCATAGCGGAATAACAATTAGTACGACTCCGTTCGGGGATAGATGGGATAGTGGTCAAATTGGCTTTGTGTATATTTCAAAACAATCTATTTGTAAAAATTTCAATGTTAAACGTATTACACAAAAGGTTAAGGAATTAGCAACATTGGTATTACAAGATGAAGTCAAAGTGTATGACAAATATATAATGGGGGAGGCTTGGGGGTTCCGTATTACGGATGAAAACGAAAGTGAGATAGATAGTTGTTGGGGGTATTACGAAAAGCACGAGGCAGAAATGGACGGAAAAAATAGATTAGAATATCTTTTAGAAAATTAAAAATAAATTTGGTATAATAAAAATTCTTTTATATTTTTACATTCTTAAATCAAATCAATTATTATGGAAAGTTTATTTCAGCG
>Ga0208744_1000088_pt1 | contig 43310 bp, 57 predicted proteins | sample CryBogCBH24Aug09_FD_184620 | JGI IMG/M metagenome (GOLD analysis project Ga0208744, IMG submission 184620) | Freshwater microbial communities from Crystal Bog, Wisconsin, USA - CBH24Aug09 (SPAdes) (version 2) | ecosystem: Environmental > Aquatic > Freshwater > Lake | place: Crystal Bog...
CACGGTCAACGCGCTTTACTCCTACCTGGAGAGCGTGTTCGCAGGCGTGGGCTACATCCAGTATCCGCCGCCCATGTCGGCCTCGACGCCGACCTCCTACACGATGATCAATCACTGGTTCATCGATGAGGCGAGCCTGCAATATCTCTCTGGCGGCGGCATCGCCACCAGCGGCTGGGACAACAGCCTTTCGCCGGGGCTTGGGATCATGCTCCTCCAGTTCGGGAGCACCTACACGCCGGCCGTGGCCTCCGACATCGGCAAGACCGTCGTCCAGGGCGCCAACTCGGGCACGCTGCTGGCCTATAACAACACCGCCGGCCTGTGGTGGGTCCGGGCCGGCACGGGGACGATCGGCGCCGGGGCTACCACCATCACCGGCGGCACGGGCGCCGGGACGTCGACGGCCGTCTCCACGGGTGAGAGCCTCTTCTCCAACCTCTACACCCTGGGCTCTCCCCTGCAGGCCGGTACGCAGCTCTACATCAGCCAAGGGGTCAACACCCTGATCTCGTCCTACTGGTCGTCTGGCCACGTGGACCTGGTGTTGCCGGTGCAGCGGGCAGGGGCCCTGATCAACTCTGGGAACGTGACGGTCTATGCCCGCGAGTATGGCAACACGGACAACTATTTCACGATCAACCTGTCTGCCGGCGGCCGTAACCCGGTTCCGCTCTCGACCTCGGTCGACACCTCGATCGTCGACAGCGCCGCCACGGTCGCAGCCTTCGCCACCGTACCGACGCTGGCCTATGGCACGGCTGCCCATGACCTCAACAATGGTGGCGGGGCCAAGAACTACGACCTGGCGATCAACTGCAACGGCATGACCGTGCTCAAGGTCTATGAGTGGCTGCAATACATCACCGGGCGCGGCCAGACGGCGGCCACTTACACCAACGGGACGCAGGGCCAGCTATTCCTGGGCCTGCCCGGCTATACCCCGGTGCCAACCGCGCCCTTCGGCACCTTCGCCGGCGGCAAGTTCTTCGCGGCCCAGGGCGTTTGGCTCTACAACATGGCGGCGGCCGATATCCAGAACTACCAGTTGACCGCCAATGACGGGTCGACGCAGATCCCGCCGAACATCCAGTCGATCACCGTGTCCAACCTGGTGGCCGGCGACCAGGTGCTCGTGGCGCGCTCGACCGGCGCGGGTTCCACGACGATCAATTATTCGAGGTACACGCTGGCCGCCGCCGGCAATGCCAGCGGCTCGGGCACTGTGGTCGTCAACGGGGCCATCAGCGCCGATGAGCCTCAGAGCGGCACCCTGCGCATCAGGAACGCGTCTGGCGGCTTCGACCGCTATCCCTACACCAGTTGGTCGGGGTCGACGTTCACCCTGTCCGGGACGCTCTCGGCGAACTACAATGGGGCCACGATGTGGGTGCCCCTGATTGACCAGGCCGCGGCTGGATCCAGCGTCTCGACACAGCTTATCGTGTCTGCGCCGATCTATGACGTGGTCCGCGTGCGGCGCTATGCCAGCGGCGCCGGGAACTCGATCCAGCCGTTCGAGACGTCCGGCACGGTGTCGCTCACCGGTCAATCAGTCTCCGCGATCCGAACGACGGACGCGGTCGCTACCTAGGGCGGGGGCCAATGGCGTTCTCATTCGACTTCGTGAACCAGCGGATCAACGTCAGCGCCGACCAGACGGTCGTGGACTGCCAGGCCCTCTATGACGCCATCGTCGCGGCGCAGAACTCGCCAGAGGGCATGGCATATCCCACGATCGCCCTGGCCTCGGGAAAGCAGGTCCTGTCGTCTGGGGTTGCCGTCGCCATCACGGTGCAGCTGCTGGACGGGTGGCAACTTGTTTTCGCTCCGGGTTCCTACACCGCGCGGGTGTCTGGTGGGAACCTGATCGGGGCGCTCGTTGACCCAGTCGCCTATTCCGCCGGCGTGCAGGTCATGCTGACGCTGGCGGCGGCTGCGACAATAGTCGGCATCGGGGGCTCGATACCAACCGCGGCCGAGACGGCGGCGGCGGTCGAGGAGCAGCTGGCGCCGCAGCTCGCGGCCATCCAGGCTATGACGAACCTCATCCCCGCGGGGCTCTAGGGGCGATCGAAATGCGAGGTCATGCCGAGGCGGCGATCGAGGTAGTTTAGAGTATGAGGAGCCAGCCTATCGTGCTGCTGAGTTCCGACAACCGTGACCGACAAACCTGACGGTGCGGTTATCGTCCAAAACACCGAACCATGAATTCCGCCATAGCCGGTCTGGCATGTGCATCCATTGGCCCTTGCCCACATCAAATAGGCGCCGAATGACGTTGAGCCGAAAGGGTAGGACATTGAACAGGCTTAGGCGGCGAGGCGGACCTCAGCATTTTCCAATGCACTGGCCAGCGCAGATCCGTGATCCCACAACGCGTGGAAAACATCAGGAGCCGGCGGCAACGCATCGATATTGCCCATCTCGGCCTCAAGGATCAAAGCGTCCTCGAAACGGCGCTGCAGCGTCTCAATGTCCTGAGCTTGAACGGAGATATCGTGCTCGAGGCATTGGGCCACGAAGATGTCATCCTGCTTCGCGATGATGATTCGGAGAGCTTCGAATTGCATGTCAAGAGCCTTGTTACGCCAGACATTCCTAAATGGAAGTTTGCCCAAAGGTTGTCAAGCGACCATTAACGGCGGCATTTCGCAACGATTGAGTGCGTCATGCAATTTTTGCTTAAGCCGATTCCCGAAATTGTCAGCGCGGCGTTGGAGTTTCGACGCCTGCGTTATCCGACGCCCCAGCCCTTGCCTCGCATGCCGGCATAGTGGTCCTCAATGCACGGCCGCGCTGAGATCCCGCGCCGGTCGCGCCCTCGAGTACCGCACGCCGAGCACACCAGACGATCTTCGATGTCCGCGAACCCGGTTCGCGAACCGAATTTCTTGACGGCCTCGACCGGGTCCATCAGCACGCGCCGGCCGCATCCGCAAGAGATGTCCAGCCGCTGGCCGGCGGCGACCAGGTCGGAAAGAATGGGGGCGCGCATAGGCGCAAGTTCATGAATTGTTCTGGATCGTCAATCCGTCATCCAGAAAAAGCTGTTGCACAGGGCCTTCTTAACCCTCTGAAATCATTCACCCGATCCCAGATTGTGGCTCTGGAGGTCCTCAGTTCGAACCTGAGAGGTGGTACCATTCTAAGCAATTGAGGCCGTTGGGGTTTTCCCGGCGGCCTCATTTTGTTCCAGAGGTGCTCGTTGCACTTTCGTTGCAGTCTCGTTGCACTTTCCTGTTCCGGTCCTGTTCCCGGAGATTCGTGATCTTGATGTGAGCGTCGTCGCTCATGCGAATCCGGTCCGCCTGGCGGCGATATTGGGCGAAGCTGTTGGGGCTTCCGTGGCCCAGCAGAGCGGCGCCCTGGGCGTCTGTGCAGCCCGCCAGGGCCGCTTCGACGCCTCGGGTATGCCGAAGGCCGTGAAAGTCGAAATCGGCCGTCTGGAGCCGTTTCTCGCGGTGCAGCTTGCCGATAAGCTTGGCCAGCTCTTGGCCGACCCCGTCTTCGGTGTAGCGCTCGCTCGAGCGGTTGTAGACCAACGTCGTCGCTGGCAGGCGGGTGACGCCCTTCCGAAGATCCTCCGCCGCCTGCCAGCGCGTCAGGGGCTGCGTCTCCGGGGTCTGGTCGAGCCAACTCGTCAACTGAGGATCCTCGGGGATGTCGACCGGCACCCGGCGCTTTCCCGACAGGAACATCAGGCGGCCGTCCTTCCGCGCAGATCGCGGAAGCTTGACCAGGTCGCCGCGGCGCACGCCGGCGTAGCGCGCGATCGCGACAGCCCTGGCCAGCCCGAACCGCCGCTCGGCGATCGCCGTCTCGATCACCAGGGTGACGACGTGCGCGGGCCAGACGCCGTGCGGCTCTGGCGACGTCGCCGGCCGGCGAACCTCTGGGATGAAGGCGAAGGGGTCGGACGTGACGCCGTTGGCGATCAAAGCGGGCCGCAGCACGTTCCTGAGCACCTGCATCCGCACATTGGCCGCTCGATGGCCCTTCTTCGACCAGGTGTCCCGAGCGCGCTGCAGGAACGCCGGCGTGAAGCTGACGATCGGCATGTGACCAAAGGTGTCGGTCAGCTCGTTCAGGAGCAGCCGATATTCATACTTGGTCGACTCGGCGAGGTTCCGAAAATCTGGGCTCTCAAGCTCGTACCGGCGCAGGGCCAGCAAGAGCGTTCCTGGCGCCACGCGCGCGGGCTGAAGCGCCGCGATCATCGCCTCGACCTCGCGCTCCAGCTCGGCCGAGCCTTCCGCGCTCGTCAGCCGAAAGGACGGAAGACCCTTCTTGCGGAGATAGAGCTCGACCTGGCCGTTCGGGCGGACGACGCGGTTGACATATCGCATGAGGCTACCTCGAGGCGCGGCGCCCTCGGCGCTCGGCCAGGTGAATCGCAAGATCCTCAGGGCTCATGGCGGACGATGGCTCGGACGCGGTCGAGCATTCTCCGCGCGCCGGCAGCATGTCAATCAGCCGGTCGAGATCCGCGCGCTTCCACACGACGCCACGGAGCGGCCGGAGGTCCACCGCGGCGATCTTGTATTGTGCGGTCAGGGCCGCGAACTGGGTCTCACCGACGCTCAGATAGGCGGCAGCCATCTCGCGGGACATGAGGGCTGGCCAGTTGGGTAGGGCGCCGATCACCGTATGCCTTCCCATTCTTCGCGGATGGCGTCGACATGTCGGCCGACTGCCATGTCGGATAAGCCCAGCGCCGAGGCGCATTCCCTGTTCGTGCAGCCGAGGTGTTCTGCAAAGTAACGGCGAACGCGGTCTCGGTTTGCAAGCCCGATCTGCGCTCCAAGGTTTCCCTTCTTCGTTGGGTCGCTTAAGCGATCGGCGGGGGCGTCAAAGCGTTGACTAACACCGTCTGAGCGTTGAGTAGATGCGCTGCGGTTCCATGCGGCGGCGTAAGTTGACAGCCGCCAGATGGTTCCTTCCAGCGGACAAACATGGGAGGCGGAGTTATCATCCGCCGGGTGGGTGAAGCTGTCTCCGTCGATCACCATTTCCGCCGAGCACAGCGGGCACGGCTCAAGGCTACACTCAGCCATGGTGACGCTCCTGAGCGAGTTCCGCCGCGCGATCGGTCGCAGCATCTGCGATCGCCTGGATCACCAGCGCCTGGCGTCGACCGTCGCCGGGGAACTCCAGCAGCGCGGCGCCCAGCAAAAGGCTCTGGACCAGCACCAGGACGCCAGCCTTGCTGCCGCCCGCAGCGGCGACCAGGTCGCGGAAGACGCGCGTGACCGTCTCGTTGTGGACGTCTGGGGTCATCACTCGTCCTCCGTTTCACCCCGAAAATATATGCTGAGGCAGTCCCGCCGGCCTTTGTGATGCTTGTTCGCGTGGGTCTGCGGCTGGAATTGGAAGTCGATCGGCAGGCCGGTGAGCTTCGATAAGCGCTCGGAGATCGAGATCGTCATCCAGAGCCAGCGCGGGTCCACCTCCCAATGGATGCCGGCATGGGGGAACAGCGCTGTGAACGCGGAATCCTTCATGATCATCCGAACGTCGACGTCGCGCCAATCAGGCCGATCGAGCGCCGAGCCGACGAGATAGACGCCATAGCTGTTGAACGCTCGCGCGAGATCCTGGCAGGCCGACTGTAGGGCGAAGATTGCCGGGGCCCCGACATAGCTGACCTTTTGTCGCTTCACCTTCGTCTCGGCGAGCTTCCCCTCGAGCTCTTCGATCCGCTGGCGAAGCATGTTGCGTTCGACGTCTATCGGCGAAGCAGGGCAGACGGCGCCGCCGGCGACGCCGGTTCCACGGCACGCCGGGCAGTCGATGTTTCCTGGAGCCGATGGCGTTTCCAGGTCGATCTTGCCCGTGCCGTGGCAATCTGGGCAGATCGGCACCGTCGCCGATTCCAAAGTGTCCGTCATTGCGTGATGCTCCAGCGATAGACGTCGGTCAGCCAGAGAACGAACTGGCCGTATGGCGAATTGAACCGGACGCGGAAGGGCTGATGGAACACGATCCACTTGGCGACGCGGCCGATGGCGAGCTTGGCGCGCTGCTCGATCATATCGCCGCCCTCAGGCGGCTCGCGTGGTCGTGGATCCAGTCCATGGCGTCGGCGATGTTGGAGAAAGCGGCGACATAGCGGCCGGCGAAGATCACGGCCCAGGGCGACCAGAGGCAACGCTGAAACCTGATGCGGTAGGGTCGGCTCATCGCTCGACCCTCCTGAAAGTCAGCGCCCAGACCCAAGGATTTTCGTCCCAAGCGCCGGAGCCATTGATGTGCTCCCAGAGAGCGGCGAAGATCGCCTTGGGCGTCCCGATGTCATCGAAGTCTCCGGGAACGCAGCCCTCTGCCAATGCATCGGCCTCGCTGATCTCCTGCAGGCGCTCCACCCGGATATCGGTGATCTCCAGCGTGATCCGGCTAAGTTTGCGGGGCATGAAGAGCGGCGAGCGCCAGCGAATCTCGCTGTCGTTCGAGGGGATGTTATCCATGCCCCGCGCCTCGGCATCCTGCCGCCAATTCGCGCGGTAGATTGTCACTTGATCGTTCGGCCAAGCGAATGCCTCCCGCACCCATAGCCGATCGCCGACCTCAAACCTGCAGGGTGCGAGCTGGTCACGCGAGCACATGAACCCGGACTCAGTCTCCGTCATGATCCGCTCGCCGTTGGCGATAAGGTCATGGACGGTGAGTCCGCGGGCCGGTTTCGCAATGCGCCGGGTCTGCGTCTTCGTTCCAGCCAAGATTGCGCGGATGCTGGTCGCGCCGAAAATGATTGGCGGCCCGCTCATTCCTCCTCTCCCGCGTCATCATCGGCGTCGTCGGCCGGCGCCGGCGGCTCAACTGGCAAGCCCTGGATAAGGTTCATTGCCATCGCGATCGCCTCGATGGCGACGTCGTCGTAGGTGTTGACGTGCTTGCCGTTCCTCGACCAGCTGAAGCCGGTCGAGGTCCACGCGCCGTCCAGGCCGACCCGCGCCAAGAACTCTTTGAACGCCAGAAGCGTAGCGCTCGTGCCGTGCCAGTCCATCCGGAATTGGCGGATCGCCGCCTCCCGCTCCTGACGAACGCGCTTTTCCTCGGAAGCCTTCGCTGCCTGGGCGGCTTGCCGCGCGGCGCGATCCGCCAGCATCTTCCGGCCTTCCTCGTTCGGCTCGTAGGGACCGTTCAGCCACGCGGTCGAGTAGCGCTGGCCGAGATCAGGATCGATGCCGGCCCGGGCGCGCAGCGTGTCGATCGCCACCGAAAGGCTGTGCTCGTCCTGGGGATTGCAGCCGATGGCCAGCAAGGCATTGACAGCCGACCAAGCGCGCTGGACGCGAATGCGACCGTCGAGCCCCGAGATGTCTGGCCGATAAATCAGCCCAGCGTCGACCAGCGGCTGCCAAGCTTCGGGCGGGACGTTGGGATCGATTTGCGCAGAATGTGTTCCTTCCACCCTATAGGAGTGAACGATCTCGGCGACGGCCAGCAGCATCCAGTCTGGAAAAGCGTCGTCATCCGCGGAGTCGAACATCTCCGGCTGATCACCGTCGCCGTCGTCGGCCGTTTGGTGAGCCTGGACAAGGTTTCGCGCGGCCGTGACCGACAGATAGTCCTCGTCGTCCTTCGGCAACGTCATGCGCTCGAGGAGGTTCGGCTCAAGTTGCAGCAGCTGCAAGCGCTGTTGCACGACCCGCTGGGTCACGCTGACGCGCTGGGAGATCTCCAGCGTCGTCATGCCGGCGTCGACCAGCGCCTTGAAGGCCTGGGCCTCCTCGACCGGGTTAAGCGCTCGGCGCTGCAGGTTCTCAGCCAGCGCGCGCAACCGGTGTCCGAGGTCGTCGGTCTCGATGACCTGGCAGGGGATCACGCGATCTTCCGGCCAGTCGCCGTCGCGGATCGCCGCCTGGATGGCGCGCCAACGGCGCTCGCCGGAGATTAGACGATACATCGGGACGCGAGCGCCGTTCGCGTCCCTGACGACCGCTTCCTCCTCCTCGGCCGCGGCGCGAACAACGAGGTTCTGCAACAGCCCGTTCTGCAAGATGTCCTGGCGAAGGGCGTCAAGCTCTTCGTCGAACTCCTCGCTCGAGAAGTCCCGACGCGGGTTGAGTGGGTCGGGAATGATCTGGAACGGCAGGAGGCCGACGAAACCAGCGAGCGGCGCCGTGCGGCCGGCGGCGACGTCCAGCGCGGCGAGCGCTCGGTGTCCCTCGTCGGTCAAGGTGAGATCGGGATAGGTGACCACGCCGAGATCCGCGAGGCGCTCGATGGAGCGCTTCATGTTGTCGCGGCGCCGATCGAGCCGATCGGCAAGCGCTCCAATATCTTCGACGCCAGCGGCGATCGCGCGCAGGACGTCTTCGTTTTCAATGGCTGCTACGTGCATGGGTTCACACCGGGAGGAAGAAGCCGAACGCCATGGCGCCGGCGATGAGGATGACGATCGCGGTCCAGCCGCGCAGGGTGAGGGGATTGGCTCGGATCATGCGGCGACCCTCCGCGCCTCGAGGACGCGTGTGATCGCCTCCTTCAGCGACAGGGTCTGCTCGCCCTTGCCGGTGAACACGATCCGACTTTCCTCGATGCGAGGATGATCCGCCGGGCTGTCGGCCGCGATGAACCGAACGCCGATCGAGGTCCGCTGCTCGTCGGGCTGGTCGCCCCAGACGCACATGTCGTCGCTGAACTGCAGCTTGCGCTGGCCGCGCATGTCCAGCAGCCGGCGGGCGATGTCGGCCAGGCTGTCGCACACGACCGGATCAAGCGGGTTGTCGATGATGCAGTAGGGCGGGTAGGGTGAGCCGGTCATATCGACCACCCCGCCGGCCAGGAGCCCGCCGCATGACGATGACAATGACTGAAATGGAACAGCGACTTGAGAGCCTCGAGTACAACTTTGCGGCGCTCGGAACCGTCGTCTCGCTGCTGATACTGGATGCCGACAAGCTCAGTCCGACAGAATGGAAACGGCGGGCACAAGCAGCCCTCGCCGCCATCAAGCAGGGCGCCGAATAGGACGGGCTGTTCGAGGAGATCGAGATCGAGCGCAAGGCGCTGCCGGCGTTGGCGGACGTTCTTTCTGTGGCGTTGGACTGACACCTATCAGCCCTCCCGACGATCTGTCGGCGCATAGTCACGCCGGAACTGCGCTCCTGTGCGGAGCACCTTTCCGTCGGCGTCCTTCCCGCAGCGAATGATCTGGCGGTCTGCGAGTGCGTTACCGAAGGGTGTCAGACTGAGCGGGCGCTCGACGCCTTGCTGGTCGCACCATTGCCGATAGTCGGCGTAGAGGTCTTTGGCCCGCGTTGTAGCGCCTTCGACCACGACCAATCGTTCGTCAAACCACTGCGAAAAGGTCGACCTGGACATCTCCGCGCTCTCTTCAGCGGTCGCAGGCGGCGCGGGGAGTGCGGCGCCGCAGTTCGGGCAATTTCGGTAGTTCATTGGGTTGCTCCAAGCAGGCAATGATGGTCGTTGGGGGGATTGGCCACGCCAAGGATCGGCGTTGCCGGCACGAACGAGAGGCACTCACAGCGCAGCTGACGCGGCGAGAAATCGCCAGCCATGGTGACGTCGACCGCGAGTCTTGCGTCCGGGTTCCCCGACACGGGCATCGTGATCATGTTCGAGATGTTGAGACCGCCGCTCATTGGACGGTCGCCGATCCGAAATCGCCTGCGCAGATCTTCGCCTTGGTCGCGGCCAATCCGAGATTGAACAGGTCCAGTTGAATGGCGAGGCCGACCGCCAGGTCACGGCCGGTGAACGCCGTCGGCGCCAGGGTTTCGCCGACGTCCTGCGCGGTGTGGGTGGAGATCAACCACTCCTTGTCGCCAATGCCGACATAGACGATCGGGGTCGGCGCGCACCCCTCGCGCTGGCGAACCAGCGGGAATGCCTGAAGCGAACCAGGTTCGCCATTGATCGCCGCAATGATGTTCTCAACCACGGCCAGGTTCGGAGAGGCCGATCCGGAGGGTGTGAAATCGGCCAAGCTGGCCATTGAATTTCGTTGCAAATTTCGGGCGGATGACATCTGGACCTACCGTTTCTGCTCCCTGCGTCCATTACGCGACGGCCAGTTACGGACTATTCGTCCATTTCGTCAATCGGCAAAGTCCATTTACCGATCGAATATGCCATTAACGTGGACTATTCCTGCAGTTGCATATCGAGGCGGAACGGATACAAAATGCGGGATGATGTGGAAGATATTTTCAGTCGTGCTGGTGCTCGGAACTCTGTCGGCGACGGCCGGGCAGGCGCGCGCTGCGCACCAGTTGAGCCATTCGAAGGCTGCCGAAGTGGGCTGGCATGACGCGGTTAAGTGTCTGGTTATCGAAAACCTAATGTCGACCGGGTCGAAGTTCTCTTTTGAGCCACTTTGCGAAAAAGACGTCCGAACCAGATCGTTTTCGTTCGTCGCCGTATCTGGAGCTCGGGAGGCAGGCGCCGATGATGTGCCGCCATATTGGGATTACAAAGACGGGGTCCTGACGATTGGCCTCGCGGTCAAGACATACGCCACTTATCCTGGCAACGACCGATATTCGATGCAGTTCCTAATGAACAAGTCGGTCACTGGGAAAGGAACTTATCGGGCCCAAAACGCATTCGCGGCTAAGACCGTTGTGCAGCGTCGCGAGATCGAAGAAGTCTACGGTGTTGTTGGGGCTGAGGACCCGGCGGCGAAAGAAATTACTATTGCGATGACTGAAAGCGAGGCCAGAAAAGCGGCTCCATTCATTGACGTAAAATATTTTGTTCACATCGTCACGGCGCCTGATGGGCGGATCGGGGCTTATAACTTCGAGACCAGTGGGCCAACATTCAATGAGCCATACGAAGATATTTCGCGAACATTTTTCATATATTTGAAAATAGATCGAGTGGAGATTTATGACAGCTTCCACAAGAAAATGGTCAAGACTGTAGAATTTACTACAGACGACAAAACACATTGAGGATCGATTTCACGCTCGCTCCGTCGTAGCTAAGTTCTTCTTCTGGATTGTATTGAAATGCATAGACTCGACCGTTCTTTTGGCCGCGATAAGTCTTGATTACGCCACTGCCATCATGGAACTCGATCAATACGTCTCGATCTCTGATTGGTGGCACGTGCCGTTGAATGACAAGCATTTCGCCTTCGAAGATCCGGGGCTCCATGCTGAAACCTATAGTCTTCACCACGAAGTACTCGCCTCTAAGCGTGAGGCCCATTGGCAGATCGATCCAGTCGATGATTCCGCCAGGGTTCATTGCCACCCGATCCCCATTCGAGGCTGCGGCATAGCCATAGACGGCAACTCGATTGCTGGGCGGCGGGGCGCCTTGAGTGGGCCCCTGAGACGGATCGAACGAATCCATCACGTCCGCAATTGTGCGCGCCTGGGAAACGTTGAGCGGGTCATCCGTCTTTAGCTTCCGATTAAACTGGCTCGCGTCCATGTCGATCGCTTTGGCGACAAACGATTTCGCGCCACGAGGCATCACGCGCAGGGCCTCGGACAATTCCGACCATGTGGACAAAAGTTCCATGGCCGAAAATATCGCAGGGGGCGCCGTGGCGAAGCTATTGACGGAAAGACCCAAATCAGATCACCAAAATGGACATAACGTCACAGACGGATAGTCCATATGGGACAAATAGTCCATAAGTCGCGCCAAGAGCGCCCCGAAACGCCTGCTGATCGTATCATTCGGGCCCTCGGTGCCCGACGCGTAGCAGAGATCACGCAGTTGACCACTGATGCCGTGAGAAAATGGCAGCGTCGGCGCGCGACTGGCGGCGGCGGCGGATTGGTGCCTGCACAATACCAGCAGCTGCTCCTGAACGAGGCTCGCGCCGCCGGATTGGAATTCGCTGCCGAAGATCTCATCGGGCCAGAGTTCTGATGCCCCCGCGCCTCCCTTCAACCCGGCCGAGCGGGCGGCCTAACCTCGGAGAACGAGAATGTTCGATAACGCGCCCTTGGCTCTGGTCGGCGAACTGGGACCGGAACTCATCTTTTCGCAGGACCCTGGACGAGTCGCGTCTCGATTTTGCGAAGAATGTGGTCGGTCTGTTCGCGCACAGCGGCCTCGCGGCCGGGCGTTGGTCGGTGCTCGAATTCTTCGCCTTTGGTCCAGGCTGGCCGGGTATCATCCAGCATCTGAGTGATCATCTCTTTCGAGCCCGGGATCATATACAGCAGGTTCGAAAGGATTTGCTCGGTGACATACTCAAGTGCGCTGTGGCGGTTCGCCAAGAATTCTATTTGTGCTTCGAGATCGACAATCCGTTGTTCGAATTCGGTATGCATTTGAAACATCCGTGCTGGAGTGAAGTTCAACTTAGCGATGAGTCTTGGCTCCGGTCTACTGGCAAGGTGCGGAAATGACCCCGCTTCCGGTCACCAAGGCTGACATCGAGGCGTGGCGGGCTCTGATGACCCGCGTTCGCGGCGTCGTCGAGCAGGGCCGCCAGCTGCGGCTTCTGACGGTCGCGCAGCGCGCCTACCGCGCGGTGCTTCCGCTGCCGCCTTATGACCGGACCAACCCGTTCGAGCGCCTGGCCGACGCGGCCAAGCAGTTCGCCACCGACGACACGCCGCTCGGCCGGCACACGGCCAAGAACCTGCTGGCCAGCAACTACCGCGACTGCCTCCGCCTGTGGCCCGACGTGTTCGACAGCACGTCGCGGCCAGGTGCGGCGGCGCAGCGCGAGCGGCATTGGATCAAACGAAGGGATATCGGCGATGTCGATTGAAACCCGCGGGGGGATTTCGACGGGCCGGATCAGGGAGGAGGGCGCACGATGAAGTCAGATGCCGCCTGGGCGCGTGAGGTCAATGCGACCTTTCCGACGCCCGATGAATACGCCAAGGCCATCGTGCTGGCGGCGATTGACATGTGCGAGTTGTCGCTCCTGGTGAAACAGCCGGACGACGTGTTGCGCGGCGTCGTGTGCTTTCGCGGGCGATGGGTAGCGTGGCAGGCCCTGTGTGCTGTCCACCTCAAGGCCAACCCGCGGCTCATCGGCCGCCCGATCGGCTGTGGACCCGACCCCATCGGCACCTTCTGGAGCGTGCGCTCTCAGACCTGGTGGAGCGATGCGCGGGTCAGCGGCCTGGTCGCGGCGCTTGCGTCGGGCGCACCGCTCGAGCCGACGCGCACACCCCAGACGGCCTACCGAGTGATGACGCAGGTTCGCGACCGGATCGAGGAGCGCCTCTCGTGACCGCGAACCGCTACGCGCTGAGGGCGTCTCGCGAACCCGGTTCGCGTGACGATCTGGACTTCTTCCCGACGCCACCTTGGGCGACGCGGGCCTTCCTCGAGAAGCTGGAAAGAGAAGTCGATGCCTCCATTCCGAACCGGACAGCTTGGGAGCCCGCGTGTGGTCAAGGCCATATGGCAATTCCCCTCGCGGAGCGATTTCGGACTGTTAGCGCATCAGACATCATGCAGCACGTTTGGACGCCCGGAACCCAGGCGACGTTCAAATCCTATGGAAGCTGGCCGCCTGGTCCGTCGATAGATTTTCTAGACATGCGGATGTCGCCGGCACCCGACTGGATCATCACCAACCCGCCGTTCAACTTGGCGGCTGACTTTGCGGTCGCTTGCCGATCTCGCGCCTCAATCGGCTTTGCTTTGCTGGTGCGGTCAGTCTGGGCGGAATCGATTGGCCGCTACGACGCCATTTTCCGTGAGATGCCTCCGACGCACATCTGGCAATTTGCGGAGCGCGTGCCGATGGCCAAAGGCCGATGGATTCCGGCGGGTTCGACTGCGACGGCCTATTCGTGGTTCGTCTGGGACGTTCGAAAAATCGGCTCCGGCACCGAATTTGGCTGGATTCCGCCCGGGCAACGCGCGCTCTACCATCGCGAGTCCGACGTGGATCTGTTCAACGGCGGCGACGCATGACGGTTGATCGTTCGGTCGCCGAGATCTTCAACCAGGCGCGACGCGCTGACGTGGAGGCTGTCGCTGGGGTGAAGCTCTGGCGCGCCGGGCGGCGGCTGCGCGGCGAGTGCCCGCTCTGCGGCGGGTCGTCGGGCAAGCGGGCCGATGGGTGTTTCTCTGCGGATCCGCGCAGCGGTCTCTGGAAGTGCTGGAAGTGCGACGCCGGCGGCGATGTGATCGAGCTCGAGCACCGGCTGCGAGGTCTGCCAGGTGAAATGCCGCTCGATGCGGCCAAGCGCCTGATTGGCGAGGAGCGCCGGGCGCCGCTCAATCCGCCAGTGCGCCAGGAACTCGAGGAAGCCAATGACTTCTCTGCGCGTGTCGCCGACGAGCTATGGAAGTATGCACGGCCCGCCGCCGGCACGATCGTCGAGGCGTACCTGCGCCAGCGGGGTCTGGCTGATTGGGTGATCGCTCAGGCGGTCCGATTCCTGCGGTTTCATCCGGCTGCCTATCATTCGGGGTCGTTCGCGGCTGGAGCAAGGTTCCCAGCCATGATCGGTCGGCTGCGCACGCCAGAGGGGCCAACCGACGGCATCCACGTCACCTATCTCGCGCCAGGCGGTGCGGGTAAGGCCAAGATCGCGCCGGCCAAGAAGATGTGGGGGCCGCAGTCCCTGAATGGCGTCCGCGGCGGCGTCTGGCTTGCCGGGACGACCGGGAAGGGCCCTTTGGTCGTCGGCGAGGGCATCGAGACCACCTTGGCCGCGGGCCAGCTCGTCGCCGGGCAACCGTGCCGCATGGTCGCGGCGCTCTCGCTTGGAGGCCTGCAAGGCGGCGCATTAGCGGACCGCTTCGGCCGTTACAGTCCCGATGTCATCACGGCCGATCCTGATCGGCCGGCCTTCACCTGGCCAGAGCCGGAAAAGCGGCCATGGGGCGAGGTGCTGATCGCCGTCGATCGCGACATGAGCCCTGTGCCAATGAAGGTGCGCAAGTTGGGCGGCGGGACGGCCGAGGTTCAGGTCGATTCGGACGCCAGGGCGCGGATCTGCGCCGGCCTGGCCATTCAGGCATGGAAATCAGCGCGTGCGCCCGTGGTTAGAGCCATCGCGCCCGGCGCTGGCAGGGACTTCATTGACGAGCTGCGGGAGCGACTGGCGTGAGTGCGGATGGCGGATCATACAGCTTCGGTTCAGCGCCATCGCCCGAAGAGCTCGCACAGTTCGAGCTGAACGACTTCGGCAACGCCATGCGCCTGGCGCGCATGGTCGGCGCCGAGATCAATCCTGACGGGACTGTCGACACGGCCGGCGCGACGCTGCTCTATGTGCGCGAACTGGGCTCGTGGATCGGCTGGAACGATAAGCACTGGGACCTGAAGCTGGGCGGGCGTCTGGCGCAGCGGATGGCGCACCGCGTCGCCCAGACGCTGATCGCGCAACAGCCGTTCCTGGCTGCTCGCATCCCCAAGGCCGACAAGGAAATCTGGTCGTTCATCCGCGCCAGTGGCAATGCCGGCAAGGCGTCGTCCATGTTGGAGATCGCCGAGTCCTATCTACAGGTGGACCTCGACGAGTTCGACAAGGATCCGCTCGCGCTGACCGTTCAGAACGGGACCCTGAAGTTCCGCCGCGCGCCTGGAGACGGCTGCATCGTCAGCTTCGGACCGCACGATCCGATCGACCGCATCACCCGGATGGCCCACGTCGTGTATGATCCTGATGCGGCGGCGCCCGTTTGGGAGGCGAGCCTTCGCCAGTGGCAACCGTTGCCAGAGATGCAGGGCTACCTCCAGCGGCTGTCGGGCTATGTGGCGACAGGCCACATCCACGAGCAGGTCTTCGTGATCCTGCAAGGCAAGGGCAGGGACGGCAAATCGACCTTCGTCGGGGCCCTGCGCGAGCTGCTCGGCGACTATGCCGGCGTTTCGGACGTCAAGACCTTCCTCGACATCGGCCAGCGTGGCGGCAACGACGCCTCGCCGGACCTGGCGCGCCTGGCCGGCGATTGCCGTCTGGTGAGCGTGGCAGAGCCGCCTCGAGGGGCGAAGCTGGCCGAGGCGATGATCAAGAGCTTCACGGGCGGCGCGCCAATCCTGGCGCGGTTTCTGCGGCGTGACCCGTTCGACTTCCTGCCCAAGCCCAAGGTCATCATGGAGTGCAACAGCCGTCCTGTGATCCGCGGTGACGACGAGGGCATCTGGCGACGAGTGCGCCTGATCATGTTCGAGCACCAGGTCGGGCCGGACAAGGTCGACAAGTCGCTCGCTGCGAAAATCCGCCTGGAATATTCCGGGGTGCTCAACTGGATCATTGGTGGCATCGGCGATTGGATGAGTGAGGGGCTTCGCGAGCCGGATCGGGTGGCCGCGACCATGGATGACTACCGCAAAGGGGCGAGTCCATTTGGTGAGTGGTTCCTCGAGCGGCTGGAGCTGGTCGAGGATGCCAAGACGCCCGCGAAGCACCTCTATTCCGACTACAAGGAATGGTGCGAGGCGGCCGGCATAGAGCGGCCGATCAGCCAGACAGCCTTCGGCAACGCGCTGGCCGACCGCCAGGTGATCCGATGCGGCAAGGATCGCCAGGGCAACGTGCTGCGCATGGGCGCGCGCCTGCGGCCGAAACTCGACGCGCCACTCGATGTTCCGGGCGCCGGCGGCCCTTCAGGAGGCGATGATGATGTCTTCGCGTGACGGACACTTGACGGACAGTTGGACAGTTTGGGGGCGGCTTCCGGGCAACCCTCGGCGAAGAACGGATAGTTCAGCTGTCCGTCGGGCAAAAACCGTCCGTCGCGCAAGGTGTTGTTTGTAAAAGGGAAACGGACAGTCCGGACAGTTCGGACAGTTTTCCGGGGTGACGCATATGCGATCATGCGCATGCGGGGCGTATGCGGAGGTGTGGGTGTCCGTCCGTGGTGTCCGTCTCTGTGTGTGGTGGTGTTGTGGTGGGTATCCTTGTCAGGATTAGGGGTGATGAAATGAGCAAAGCGACTGCCGAAAATCGAAAGATGGAAATCACTTCGACGAAGGCTGGCGTTTTCACGGCGGCCGACTGTTCCGTGGAAAAGCTCCTCGGACCGGCCAGCGGCCTTGGCATGGCCGGCTCCTGGGCGCTTCTGTGGCTGCACACCTTCTGCGAGGCGATGGCGATCGAGAACGTCGAGGCCCAGCAGTTCGGGGTCTACATGCCGATGTTCTGCGAGCGCCTGCCTGGTGGCCTGATCGATCGCCGGCCGCTGCTGCGCAACTACATGTTCGTGCGCGTTGGCGAGGACAGGATCGCCGATGGCAGCTGGGCAAAGCTGTTTAATACCCGTGGCGTCAAGACCGTGTTCACGGTGTCCTCGATGCGGCCTGCGTTCATCCGCGACGCTGACATCCAGCAGCTGCGCCAGGCTGAATTGGCTCGCGCCAGCGCGGCAACGGTGATCGCTGACACGCCCTGGAAGGAAGGCGACCGTGCGCAGATCTTCGATGGTTCGTTCGCCGGATTTTCCGCAATCGTCGATTACCCTATTGACAGGGATCGCGTTTATGTTCTTCTTTCGTTCATGGGCCGACAAACCCGCGTTGAAGTGTCCCGTTCGCACTTGACCCCCTTGCGAGGTCAAGTGCGGTAGCCATTCGGCCCTGTCCTAGCGATCAACATTCCAGAAATCCCGAGCGAACGGCGTGCGCTTGATGAGACGGCCCAGAGGTTGGCCCGATCGTAGTTCGCCTAGTAGGCCCAGCCCGCGGCGGTGCGGTGTCCCGGTCACGTTCCCGGTCTGAGCGTGCGGCTGCGACTGGGGCGACCTGGTCGCAGCAAGTTTCGCCCGAACGGGCGTTTTTATTCCAGGCGCTGCCTGGATTAGGTGTCTCGGGCCGATCTCACTTCGGATGAACGTGTGAGGCTCACCCTAGAAACCGAAGTCGTATTGGTGTGGTTTCGATCGATGATGGGCGCGAACATGCTCCCATCGCTTCAATCGATAGCGCTCGTAAGCGCGAACCAACACAATCTTCGGCCGCTCGATGGCGATATCCATCGTGCTACTCCTTTTCGATCAAGCGGATGGAGGTCCGCCGCCCAGCCGGCATAGCGCCAGCTTGTCGCACATGGCCCGCACGGTTGCGGTGATCGATCAGGGGTCGAGGTCGGCCCGAGACAACGCGAGACAAGTCTGAGTCTCAACTCCAGATCAAGTGCCCGTGTCGTTGAAGCCGTTGGAGCTATCGTGTCGATTGCACCGCCAATATTCAGGTCGCATGGCGGTGCTGATCGGCAGGTATCCAATCGGCGATATGATCAGGAGCGTGCGGCCAATCGCCCCTCTCGCGCCTGGTATCAGTCCAAGCGCTGGAAGCAGATACGCAGTGCTCAACTGCTCGCCGAGCCGATTTGCAGGTTCTGTGATGAGGCCGGTCTCTCCACTCTGGCCACGGTCTGCGATCATATCGAACGACACTGCGAGAACGAGGATGCGTTCTGGGCTGGCCCGTTCCAGTCGCTCTGCGCCAGCTGCCACTCCAGCGTCAAACAGCGCCTCGAGGTCAGCTGCCGACGCGGCTGAACCTGTTGGAGGGCCAACAGCCTGCCGGGGGTAGGGGGGTTCAATTCCTTGGGACGAGCGGGGCCGAACACCGGCCCCCAAGACGAAAAAATCTGGCGCGAAATTCTGGCTGGATATTTTTTTTTGAGGAGACAGGAAAATGGGCCGCCGCCCTGACAATCCAGACGTCCAGGCGGCCAAGGGCTTCCCAGGTCGCCGCAAAAGCAAAGTCGAGAAGCGGATGGAGGAGCTGGCCAAGGTCGCTCATCTGCTCGCCGCCGCGCCGACGTCGGATGGTGACGCCCCCGCGTTGCTGACCACGCCGGAGTTCGCGCCGACGCTGGCCATCTGGAAGCGTCTGGCGCCGGAGCTCGTCCGGACGAACCGCCTGCCCTCGGAATCGCGCGACTTCTTCGCCGCGCTCTGCGTCTACACGGCCGCCTACTGGAGCTACGCCCAGGACATCGCCCTCAACGGCGAATTCCAGCGGGTGAAGCGCACCAACGGCAGCTGGGAGGAGAAGTGCCGGCCGTCGGTGTCCCTGCGCGACGCCGCCTTCGACAACATGCTGAAACTCGCGCCGAAGTTCGGGATGACCCCGCTCGACATGTATGCGCTCTACAAGGATCAGGCGTCCGCCGCCCATTCGAACCCGGGCCTCTTCCCGGCGCGCGACGGCGCTTCGCCGCCGCCTGCGGCGGCCGAGCCCGACGAGACCTTGGCAGTGCCTGGCGGCCTTCTGGGCGCCGCGGCGCGGTTGAGGTCGGAACCCCCGGCGGGCCGGGCCTGACCCATGAGCGAACCGGGTTCGCCGGACGCTGGCGACAATGACGCGCCGCTGCCCAGCTGGCTTGCGGCCTATGCACAGGACGAGATCTACGAGTGGGCCGTGCTGGCCTGGCGGCGCGCCGCCGCGGTCAAGGGCGCATGGTTCGATGAACGACTGGCGGAGGGTGTTGTCCGGGAATGGCCGGAGTGGGCGAGGCTGACAACTGACCGGTTCGCCGGCATGCCCTTCGTGCTCCTGCCCTGGCAGGAGCTGATCGTGAGGCTCCTGGTCGGCTGGATGACGCCGAGCGAACTGCTCGATCCGATCACCCACAAGACCACCATCGCCTACGGACGGCTCTTCCGCCGGCTCCTGCTGTGGATCCCGAGGAAGAACGGAAAGACGGAGTTCCTGGCGGCGCTGGGCCTGATGTTCATGGCCATGGACGCGCTGCCCAAGTGTGAGGGCTACGTCTTCGCCCGCGATGAGGACCAGGCCCGCGTCACGCTCGAGCGGATGAAGTCCATCGCCGCGAACTCGCCGTCGCTGAAGAACGAGACGATCCAGCATCGCTCGGGCATCTACTTCCGGCAGCTGCTGGGCGGGTTCGTGCTCTTGACCGGCGCCGCCGAAGGAAAGCACGGCAAGATGCCGTCGGTGATCGTCGGGGACGAGATCCACGAATGGCGTTCGCTCTCGATCGCCAACACGCTTCGCCAGGGCACCGGCACCCGCCTTGAGCCCATCGAGCTCTACGGTTCGACCACGGGACGCAAGTCCAACCTGATCGGCTACGGCGTCTGGGAAGAGACGCTGGGCATCCTGAAAGGCCACATCCACGATCCAAACACACTGCCCGTCGTCTTTGCCGCGCCCCCGGATGCAGCCTTCACGGACGAGCAAGCCTGGCGGCTCGCAAACCCCACGCTGGGCCTGTCGCCGACCATCGACTATCTGCGGCGCGAGGCGCACCTGGCGGCCAACAACCCGCGCAAGGAAGCCGAGTTCCGGTGCTACCACATGAACCAGTGGGTCGATGAGTTCACCCGCTGGCTCGACATCCGCAAGTGGGACGCCTGCGCGCCGGACAAGACGGCTTGGAAACGGTTCCCGGCAGAGCTCCGCGGCAAGCGGGCCTTCGGCGCCTTCGACGTGTCGTCCACCCGCGACGTGACCGCGCTCACCTGGTTGTTTCCGCCGCAGGACGGTGTGGACCGCTGGAGACTGATCGCCCGGTTCTGGGTCCCTGAGGCCACCCTCGAGGAGCGCGTCCGCGACGATCGAGTGCCTTATGACCGCTGGGTCGAGATGGGCGCGCTGGAGACCACGCCGGGCGACTATGTCGACCAGAACTATGTCCTGCGGGCGATCCTCGAGGGCCAGAGCGAATTCGATGTGGAGCGCGGCGGCTTCGATCCCTGGAACGCCCGCAAACTGATCGCGGATCTGCACGAACAAGGCGTCGACCCTGATCTTTGGATGGAGATGCGCCAGGGCATCCTGACCCTGGGCGAACCGTCCAAGCACTTCGAGCGCCTGGTCTATTCGGGCCAGCTCGATCACGGCGGGCACCCGATCCTTCGCTGGATGGCGGGCAACGTCGTCGTCCGGTTCGACGAGAACCTCAACTTTGCGCCGGCCAAGAAGCGCTCGCGCGAAAAGATCGACGGCATCGTGTCCACGGTCATGGCTGTCGGACTGGCCTGTGTTGGAGAAGAACAAGTGATCTCGACAGGCTCTGACGCGTTGGTGGTGCTCTGATGGCGCTCAGGTCTTCATGGGTGCAGCGGCTGGGCAGTCTGTTCGCGGACACCGGCGGCCAGGACAGCGCGCCGGTCGGACCCGACCCGACCAAGGACTGGTGGTGGTGGCAGCAGGCCTCGCTGATGACGACGGCCGGCCTTGCCGTCAGCGACACACAGGCCCTCCAGCTCGATGTGGTCCAGTCGATCCTGGAGCGCCTCAGCGGCACCGGCTCGACCCTTCCGCTCATGGTGTTCAAGCGCGATGGCGGTGAGAGGGCCCCGGCGCCCGATCACCCGCTCTACAAGGTGATCCACTCCAGGCCGAACGACCGCCAGACCTTCCAGGAGTTCTGGCAGGAGATCTTCACGCACTTGGCGTTCTGGCGGAACGTCTATTGCGAGATCATCCCTGGCGACGATTACGCCATTGGCCAGTTGATCCCGATCCACCCCACGCGGCTGCAGCAAATTGTGCGCGGCGCGGACGGGCGGATCTACTACACCTTCCAGGCGCTGGCGCCGGCGGCTGGCCATGTGACCTACCGCGATGACGAGATCTGGCATGTCCGCAAGCCCCGACTGACCACGGACGGCCTGCGCGGGCTGTCGATGGTGGAGACCTCGCGAGAGACCTTTGGCCGCGCGCTGGCGGTGGAGCAGTTCGGATCGACCTACTTCCGCAACGGCGGCGCCGGCGGCGGGGTGCTCAAGCATCCGGGCAACTTCAAGACGACGGAGATGCGCGATGAGTTCCTGGACGCCTGGCGCGCCGGCGGCTCGGGCCTCAACCGCCACAAGGACCGACTTCTCCTGCACGGCGTCGACTACACGCCGTTCACCGTCAAGAACGACGAGGCTCAGTTCCTCGAGACCCTGAAGGAAATGGCCGTCAAGGTCTGCCGGCTCTGGAACATGCCGCCGCACATGGTCGGCCAACTCGACCGGGCGACCAACAACAACATCGAGCAGCAGTCGCTCGAGTACGTGGTCTACACGCTGGGGCCCTGGATCAACGCCCTGGAGCAGGCCGCCGCGCGCGATCTCCTGCAGGGCCCCGACGCCGACGACTACTTCGTCGAGTTCAACGTTGCAGGCCTTCTGCGCGGTGACTTCAAGACCCGGATGATGGGTTACGCCCAGGCCCGTCAGTGGGGCTGGTTCAGCGTCAATGACATCCGGCGTCTCGAGAACATGGCCCCGATCGGCGAGGCCGGCGACCGCTATCTGGAGCCGATCAACATGCGCTCCTCCGAAGCGGCGGCCGACGCCGAAGAGGCGGGCGAGGGCCTGCCTGACGATGACAATCCTGCCGCGCCGCCGCCCCAGACGGACATGGACCCGGCCGACGACAACGACGACCCACAGAACGCCCCGAAGGAAAAGACCGATGAAGCCTGATCTTTCCATGCTGCTGGCGTCGGCGGCCGCGACCGAACTGATGTCGCTGCTGGCCGATGGTGAAGCCGTTCTGGCGCTCGATGTGAACTTTCTGGGCCGGGCTGCGCGCGCTGAAAACCTCGCGGCGCCGCGAGCGCACGGCGTCGCCGTCCTGCGCATGCATGGCTCGATCAAGCCGCGCGGCTACAACAGCACCGAGGAGTTCCGCCAGCGCCTCGACACGGCGATGAACAACTCCGACATCGGCGCGATCGTGCTGGACGTGGACAGCCCCGGCGGCGCCGTCGCCGGCACGGCCGAAACGGCGAACGCGGTTCGCGCGGCGGCCAAGATCAAGCCGGTCTACGCCATCGCCGACACGCTGGCAGCATCGGCGGCCTATTGGATCGCCTCCCAGGCTTCGCAGCTCTGGGTGACCCCGTCGGGCCATGTCGGATCGATCGGCGTGATCGGCATGCACATGGACATTTCCCGGATGCTGGACTCCGCCGGCGTCACGCCGACGATCATCACGGCCGGTAAGCACAAGGGCGAGCAATCGCCGTTCGCGCCGCTGTCAGAGGATGCCCAGAGCCATATCCAGTCGATGGCCGATCAGGAGCACGCGAACTTCATGCGTGCGGTCGCCGAGGGCCGCAAGGTCCCGGTCGCCACGGTCGCCAATGACTTCGGCCAGGGCCGCATCATCGCTGCCGACCAGGCCCTGAAACTGGGCATGGTCGACCGCGTCGGCACGATGGCGGAGCTGCTGTCGAGCCTTCGAACCAAGGGCGGCACGGTCCGTCGCCGCGCTGATTTCACGTTCTAGATCAAGTCTTCGTCTTCGCCCTTCGCGTTGCCCAGACGCGGAGTGGTTTGAGCGTCTGGGCATCTCCCGCAAACCTGAAAGGACTGGTCCGATGAAGGATCTCAAGAAGCTGCGCCAAAAGCGCATTGACGCCGCCAATGCGGCCCGCACCAAGAACGCCACGTTCAATGCGCTCGGCGCCAAGGCGAACCGCACTGACGACGAGAACACCACACTCGATGCGCTCGACGCCGAGCTGAACGCACTCGCCGCCGAGATCGAAGCCCTCGACGCCGACATCGCCGCCGAAGAAGCGCGCGCGCGCCGGGCCTCGCTGTTCTCGGCGCCGTCGCCGGGCGCCCTGATCGTTCCGGCTGGCGCCGCCGGCCGCACCCGTGAGCCGAACCCCGAAACGACCTTCGGCTTCCGCAGCATCGCCGATTTCGCCAATGCGGTTCGCATGAGCGGCCAGGGCGTGCTGGATGAGCGCCTGAGCGCGGCAACGCCTGCGACCTTCAACCAGAACAACGGGACCGGCGGCGAAGGTTTCCTGGTTCCCCCGGACTTCTCCCGCGAGATCTGGTCGATCGTGTTCACCCCGGACGACTTCCTGTCCATGGTCAGCCCGGAACCGACCGCCAGCAATGCGGTCTTCAAGCCCAAGGACGAAAGCACGCCCTGGGGGTCCTCGGGCGTTCAGGCCTACTGGCGCAACGAGGCGGCCGGCATGACGCCGTCCAAGTTCAGCGTCAGCGGTGAACTCATGACCCTGCATGAGCTCTACGCCTTTACCGCGGCCACCAATGAGGTGCTCACCGATGCGCCCATGCTGCAGAACCGACTGACCGTCCAGGCCGGCCGGGCCCTGAGGTGGAAGGCGTCGGATGCGGTCATGTGGGGTAACGGCGCCGGCCAGCCGCTCGGCTTCATGAACTCCAAGGCGATGATCAAGGTGGCCAAGGATGCTGGCCAGGCGGCTGCCTCGATCACGACCAGCAATCTGGGCAACATGCTGGCCCGCATTCTGCGCTATGGCGGCTCGCCGATCTGGACCGCCAACCAGGACATCATTCCGCAACTCATGCAGCTGCAGATCGGCAACTACCCGGCGTTCCTGCCGATCAACCAGCCGCTGGCCGGCTCCCCGTTCACCCATACCCTGCTCGGCTATCCGATCATGTTCACCGAACATGCCCAGACGCTCGGCACGACCGGTGACCTGGTGCTGGTGAACCTCGACGGCTACTACGCCGCGACCAAGGCCGAAGGCGGCATCGACTTCGCCCAGTCGATGCACCTCTACTTCGACACCAACATGACGGCTTTCCGCTGGACCTTCCGTCTGGCCGGCCAGCCGATCCTGAGTGCTCCGGTCGCTCCCCAGAACGGCGCCAACACGAAGTCGCACTTCATCTCGTTGGCGACCCGCGCCTAACCAGCCTGACGCCGTTCGGCGTCGATCTTGGCCGGGGCGGTGCTGATCCGTCCCGGCCATCACCCCCCTCATCTTCAGAAGGAATGCGCCCATGTGGCCCGAAAAACCCTCTCACCAGGCCGCCGTGATCGGCGCCATCGCTCCTCAGTCCGCCACGACCGTGCAAGTCACGGGCTGGCTGTCCGCGGCGAGCTTCGTCTACTACCTGGCCAAGATCTCCACCGGCGTCATCTCGGCCAGCGGCACGGTCGACGCCAAGATCCAGCAGGCGCAGGACGCGACCGGGACCGGTGCGAAGGACATCGCTGGCAAGGCGATCACCCAGCTCACCCAGGCGTCCGGCGGCTCGAACAAGGTCGCGCTCATCAACCTCAAGGTCGATGAGCTCGATGTCACCAACGGCTATCAGTTCATCCAGCTGTCGGTGACGCCGGCCGTCGCCGCGGCGCTGATCGAGGCCGACCTGTTCGGCTTCTTCCCCGCCTACGGCCCGGCCGACACCAACCCCGCGGCCATCCAGGCGCAGACCATCGCCTGATCGCCTGACCAGAGCACCGGGCCGTCGCGGCCCGGTGTCCACCCCTTCCTGAGAGGAAGCCCCCATGCTCTTGAAATTCACTCATCCTGTGCGGGTCATCCGCGCCGACGGTTCCGAGGCGACCTTCGCCAACTGCATTGTGGATCTCGGCGACATCACCGTCGTGCCCGCCGGCGCCGAAGTCGTCGACGCATCTGCGTTGATCGTCGAACCCGCTCCGGCCCCGGTCATCGAGCCGGCTCAGACCGGCCAGCCTGACGCTGGCGACCCGGCGCCTGCCGTCGACGCCCCGGTCTGAGTTGAGGCCGCGCGATGGCGATCCGGACCATCCTGCCGCCAACGCGCGGCCTTATCTCGCTGAACGAAGCCAAGGCGCAGCTGCGCGTGGATTTCGATGACGATGACGACCTGATCTCGGCCATCATCCTGTCCGCCTCGGCACTGGTCGAGGCCAGCGTTCAACGGCGCTATATTCCGCAGCAGATCGAGTGGATCACGGACGTGTGGAAGGACAAGATGGTCCTGCCCGTGGCGCCCGGCGGCGACTCCCAGAGCGCCGTGATCAATTCTGTCGTCTACACCGACACCACCAGCACGCAGCGCATCCTGGACCCATCCCTGTGGTGGGACCGTCCAGCCAGCGACACCCGGTCTCTCGTGCGGCGCTGGTATGCGGTCTATCCGCTCCTGGGCGACGGGCCGGAACGCATCGTCATCAACTTCAGCATCAAGTCCACGAGCGTGGTCTCGCCCCTGGCGAAGCACGCGACGAAGATGCTGGTGAGCCACTTCTACAAGAACCCGGACGCCGTCGTCGGCGTCGAGAACCGCGACTCCTCGACCGAGATCCCGTTCGGCGTCGAGCAGCTTCTCAGCCCAGAGCGCTGGTATCAGTGAAGGACGCCCAGACATGGAAGCGACAGTGAACGTGCGGTTCGTCCGCGACTTCGATTTCTTCCCGGGGGACCAGACGACGGTCACCTATTACGCCCGGCCCGATGTGGTCGAGGTTTCCAGGACGGTTGCCGACCTGGCGATCGCGGCCGGCGCCGCTGAGCCCGTGACAGAGGAGCCAGAGCATGATCCCGACGCCGTCAGCGGGAAAGCTGCGATCGAGCCTGAGGTTTGAGCGTCAGGGCGCGGTGACCAATGTCGGCGGCGTCGCGATCTCAGACTGGTCCTCGCCGACCGAGATCGTCGCCAGCCGGCGGGCCTTCGTGGATCCGCGCAAGGGCTCTGAAGAGGTCATTGCCGGCCGGATGGCGGGCAAGACCGATTACACCATCTGGGTCCGGTTCGACCCGAAACTCGCGTCGATCACGAACGCCGTTCGCGCCGTCAATAACCGCACGGGCGAGATCTACAATCTCGGCCAGCCGATCGATCCCAACAACTCCCGCCAATGGTTGCTGATCCAGGCGACCTCGGGGGGCAACGCCAACGGGGAGGGGTGACATGGCCAAGACCCAAGGCCTCGAGAAGCTTCTGGCCCAGCTCGATGAAATCCCCCGCCAGCTGCGGCAGGAACTTGCCGCCGTCGTTCAGTCAGAAACTGAAGCCCTGGCCCTGAAGGTCGCCGCGGCCTGCGCCGTGCCCCAGATCGCCGAGATGGTCCGCGCCGAGCGCGCCGCCAATGTCCAGGGTCGGGAGGTGTTCAGGTCGCGGTTGATCTCGGGCAGCGTCGTCGGCGCCAAGGGCCACGTCTACAACTCGCGCTGGGAGGAGTTCGGAACCTCTCCCCACAGCCTGGCCAAGGGCTCGCGCGTCGCCATCAAGAACCGCGACGGGACCATTCGCCGGCGGGGCAAGTTGTCCGACGCCAAGGGTGGCTGGCACCCGGGCGCGAGGGCCCGTCCATACTTCTGGCCGACCGTTCGCGCCTGGAAGCCGACCATCAAGCGCCGCATCACCGCAGCGTGCCGCAAGGCCATCAAACAGGCAGTTCAATGACGACGCCGGTCAACGCCGATCCGAGCTATGACATTCAGGTCGCGATGGCCGCGGCGCTTCTGGCCGACAGCGCAGTGACGGCGCTCGTCGGCCAGAACGTCGTCGATCCGCTGGCCGCGCCGAACACGTCATATCCGCTCATCGAGATCGGCGACGACCAGGTCATCGGCACGGCGGATCAGAGCGCGGCCGGATCAGAAGTCTATTCGACGATCCATGTCTGGGCCAACGGCCCGTGGGGTCGCCTTGTGGCCAAGCAGATCGTCGACCAGGTGCGCCGCGTGCTCAGTGAGCCGCTGACTCTGGCCAATCATCAGATGAACTCCGCGCTCTTTCACAGCGCACGCTTCTTCGTCGACACCGACCCGACCGACCAAGGCCAGATCGCCCATGGCGTCGTGGTCTTCCAGTTTCGGACGCTCCCGACCGTCTAGGACGGCGGCTGCGGGCCGAGGCCTACCCTCACTTCATTGACGTCAACCTGGAGACCTTCCCATGACCGCGAGCTATCCCGGCCAACTTGATACCGTCGCCCTTCTCATTCAGATCGGCGACGGCGGATCGCCAGAGGTGTTTGCGCACCCGGTGCTGATCAACCAGCAACGCTCCTACAGCAAAAAGTCGACGAGCCAGGCCACGGTCGTGCCGCGCACCGATGACCCGACGCAGCCCGGCAAGACCGTGCGCCTCCCGGTCGCCACCGACAGCGAGATCTCCGGCGACGGCATCATGGATGCCGCGTCGGCCAAGATCTACAATGACAAGGTGGGCACCATCATGAACATCAAGGTTCAGCTGGGCAGCGCGACCGGCAACCTGATCGTCACCGGCCCCTACACCCTGGAAGACTTCACGATCACGGGCCAGAAGAAGGGCGACCTGGTCACCGTGGCGCTGAAGTTCGCCCAGGCCGACGATCCGACCTCCTCGGCGCACGCCTGATGGCGGTCAAGGCAAATGGCGGCCTGGCGATCACCCTGCCGTGGGGTGACGCCGACCGCACCTTCCGCCTTCGCATTGGCGAGTGGCGCAAGATCGAGGCGCGCACGGGCGCAGGCCCTGAGGAACTGGCCGCGCGGCTTTCGCCGTCGGTCAACGCCATCGAGAACAACCTGCCCGTGGCTCATGCGGCCGCCCTTGGCATGGTCGGCCGCTGGCGGGTCGATGATGTCCGCGAGGTGATCCTGCAGGGTCTGCTCGGCGGCGATCCGGACCTCGGTCCGGTCGGCGCGGCGACGCTGGTCAACACCTGGGTCGATGAGCGCCCGCTGCGGGAGAACGTCCAGGTGGCGTTCGCCATTGTCATGGCCTCGATCGCCGGCGTGGCCGAGGACCGTGACCTGGGGGAGCCCAAAGGGGAGGCGGACCCGACCCCGACGCGCTCCCCAACGGACGGATTCGATGGGGGGACGTCTACCGCCGCGGCGCCCGCGCCGGTTTCCGTCCCGTAGACGTCGATCAAATGACCTTCTGGGAGTTCAAGGTCGCCTGCGAAGGTTTCGAGAGCTTCCACTGCGCCCCCACAGACGAACCGGGTTCGTCGTCGCCGGACTCCGCCTCCTTCTGGAAGGCGATCGGCGTTCAAATGCATTGAGGATCACATGGCCGAACGGACCGATCTCGAGCAACTGGTGTTCAGCCTTGAGGCAAGCGCCACGAAGATGAACAAGTCCATGAAGGAGGCGGCCGGGTTCATCAAGACCCAGACGTCCCTCATGGAAAAGCAGATGGAGCAATCCGGCCAGAAGGCCTGGAGCAACTTCTACAAGCACTCCGGCAAGGAAGGCGCGGCGGCCTTCGGCAATGCCCGTCTCCAGATCATGGAGCTGGAGCACGTCCTGCGATCGGCGTCAGATGCCATCGCCTCGGGCGCCAATCCCATGCGCGTGCTGGCGCAGGAAGGCGGGCGCATCGCGCAGGTGCTGGGCAACGGCGGACTGGGCGGCGTTCTGCGGGGCGTCGTGTCGATGTTCCCGCCGGTCGTGATGGGTGTGGTCGCCGTTGGCGCCGCGCTCTACGCCACGGCCTCCGCCGCGATGGCCTATGAGAGCGAGCAGCGCAAGGTCGTCGTGGCGCTGCTGGGCACGGCGGCGGCGTCCGGCATGACGATCCAGTCCCTCGACGACATCGTCAGCGCGGCCGACAAACTCAATCACCAGACCGAGGTGACGACCCGGAACATGGCGCTGATGTTCGCCGGCCACGGCGTCGAGGGCGTGGACAACATCAAGCAGGCCACATCGATCGTCGAGGACCTGGCGGTCTCTCTGGGCGTCAAGGCCCCTGAGGCTGCCGACCTGCTGGCCAAGGCGTTGCAGCATCCAGAGCAGGGCGTGAAGAGCCTCAACGAGGTGATGCGCGGCTTCGTGTCCGGCGCGCAGATGCACATGATTGAGCAGCTGGCCGCGACGGGCCGGGAGGGGCAAGCCCAGACTATCATGCTCCATGCTCTGAGTGAGGCCGTGGCCGGCAATGCAGAGCAGATGAGCAGTTGGAACAAGATGTGGCGCGACTTGGCGGTCAACATCGGCAACGCCTCGAATAACCTCGGCAATTTCTTGGCTCACCTGCTCGGCTACAATGATGTGTCAGACCTGCCCAAGCTCCGCGAAGAGCTTGCCGAATGGACGGCGCGGAAAAATGCGGCTGACAAGGGCTCTCGCGCATACAAGGTCGCCGAACAGGGCGAACGCGTCGTTCAGGCTCTGATCACCCCTCTGCAAGCCATCCTCGACAAGCAGACCGAACGCGGTGTCAAAAGAACGTCGGACCTGGAGGACCAACACCTTCAGGAGGTCAAGGATCGCGCGGACCCCAAGCGCGCGCAGATCGAGATGTACACCGCCGACATCGCGCGCCTCAAAAAGGCGATCGCTGATGACGCCAAGGCCGGAAAGGATACGACGGATGACCGAAAGTACCTGGCTGGCGCCGAGGCGAACCTTGAGCGCGCAAAGCGCCGCGAAACCCACATCCCGGGTTCTGGCGGAACGGACCAGACGGACAGCCAGAACAAGAGTGCGGCCGATGCTCTGAACAAGGCGCGGCTGGACCTGGCTCGCGCCGTTGCGCTCCAGGTCAAGGACGAGCAGCGCAAGACCGATCTGGAGAAGGCCGCAGTCGATGCGAATTTGACGAAGGAGCTCATGGATCTCGACGCCAAGGAAGTCGAGATCAAGAAGTCCAAGATTGATCGGAACCGACAGTCGCAGCTCAACGATATCGAGGCGGCAAAATGGACGACGATCAACGCCGCGCTCGAAAAGAAGGCCGCCCTGGATCGGGCGCTGCGGGCCGAGCGTGACAAGGCCGATCGCACGATCGCCGATGAGATCGGCCGGGCGCGCATTGGCGAATTGCAAGATGCGCTGGGCCTGGTGAAAACCCAGGGCGAGCGCCACGATCTGCAACTGAAAATCCTGGAGGCCGAGCAGCGCCAGGCCGACATGATCCTGGAGCAAAACCGTCAGCTAGCCCTGAAGGCCGACCCCACGCGGTCCGCCAAGATCAACAGCGAGTATGACGAACTGAAGGGGCTCCAGGACCGCCAGTATGCGAACAAGCGCGCGGGCGTCGAGGAGTCCACGCTGTCGCCCTGGGCCAATTGGGCGAAGGACGCCACGCTGTCATCCAAGGAGGTCGGCGAGGCGGTCCAGTCCTATGCGGTCAAGAGCATGGACGAGTTCAACTCTGGCCTCGCCGACGCCATCGCCAACGGCAAGGATCTCGGGGCGACGATGAAGTCGATCCTGCGCCAGATGGAGGCCGACCTGATCCGGTATCTGGCCAAACAGGCCGAGGTCGGACTGTTCGGCGACGGGAAGGGCTCCGCAGGCAGCCTGTCGTCCCTGGCGGCCTTCCTGCCGCACTTTGCCGGCGGCACCAGCTCCGCGCCCGGCGGCGCGGCCCTGGTCGGCGAGCATGGGCCGGAGATCGTCAACATTCCGCGCGGTGCGGAGGTCATCCCCAACCACGTGGTCCGCAGTCTGTCCTCCCCCAGCCTGACCCGTGCCGTGGGCGGCGGCCCGACGACGATCAGCCTTCATGCGACCTACGATCTCAGCGGCGCGGTGACGAGCCAGGAGGTCAGGGCGATGATCATCCGGTCGCACCAGGAGGCCGTCGCCAAGGCGGTCGACATTGCCCGCCGCGGCGCCGCGGCGGCCGCCAACTCCGACTATCTCCTCAAGAGGTAAGCTGACATGACCCTCCCGGTCTGGCCGTGGCGCCTGCTTTTGCCGGCGTCCCAGAAGACGCGTCTGGTGAACCAGGCGATCAGCGGCGGCATCTCGATCGCCGGCATGACGCAGACGATCGTGTCGTCCGGCGGCGGCCACTGGGTGTCTGACCTCTCCGGCATCAACCTCCAGACGCCCGATCAGATCCGCTGCGCGCGGGCCTGGTCGGCGCTGCTGGACGCCGGCGCGACCTCGCTTGTCCTGCCGTTCTGGGACCTGGCGCAGGCGCCGCGCCCGACCATCGGGGGCGTGGCGGTCAAGCCGTCCCTCCCGGCGATCACGGCGTCGGACTACTTCAACAATCCCGTCGGGTTCACGACCGCGCTCATGTCCTCGACTTGCATCGGTGCGGTGGCTCTGCGGGCGACCTCGATGGTGATCAACATCGCCACGGGATCTGCGCTGTGCGGCGGGGAATACTTCTCGATCAACCACGCCGGGTGCGGGTGGCGGCTCTATCGGATCGCCCAGGTCACGGCCGTCAGCGGCTCGCAATACACCTGCACGATCCGCCCGCCCCTGCGCGAGGCCATCGCGACCGGCACGGCGCTGGAGTTCGACGTGCCCCGCTGCACCATGAAACTCGTCGCCGGCCGGTCCGACAGCCTCGATCCAGACGTCGGACTTGGCCGGTTCGGCAAGGTCGACGTGGCGTTCGAAGAGGCCTTCTGATGTCGACCTCTTTCTCCTCGGCTGCCCAGACGCAGCTCCTCGGCGGCACGATCCGGCCTGCGATCTTCTTCCGCATGGCGCTGAACGACGGCAGCGTCATTCGGCTCTGGGGCGGGGTGGGCGACTTCAGCCTGCCGGCAAACGCGTTCGACGCGGCTGCGCAAACCTACCGCGGCCTTGGCCAGATCAACGATATCCCGGTGATGCAGCAGCTGCTGGGCGGCGCGGCAGAGCGGGTGAGTTTCACCATGTCCGGGGTCGACGCGACGACGGCGGCGCTGGCCGACAGCGAGGCGAACCTCGTTCGCGGCGCGCAGATCCAGGTGGGCCTGGTGCTGTTCGACAACGGCTGGCAGCCGCTCACCATCACGGGGTCGAGCATCATCCGCTGGTGCGCCGAGTATGAGGCCGACAGCCCCGGCGGGGCTCATGACGGCACGCGCTGGACCATCTCTCTCTCGGCCGCCTCGGCCTTCTCCGGCCGGCGCCGGTCCCTGATCTCACGCTACACGCCCCAGGACCAGCGCAAGCGGTCCGCCACAGACGCCTTCTGCGACAAGACGCCGCAGATCTCCGTTGGCACCAGCATCCTGTTCGGACCATGAACGACGATCTCTCCGACTACCTGCAATCCATCGCCGACAAGCCCTTCGCCTGGGGACAGCTGGACTGCGCCCTGTTCGCGGCCGGCTGGGTCGAGTGGTGCACGGGCATCGACTGCACGCTTGGCCTTCGTGGCCGCTACCGCACGCAGTTGGGGTGCGGGCGTCTCCTCAAGCGGGAAGGGGGGCTCCTCGCGCTCACGCAACGTGGGGTGCGGGTCGCTGGCCTGCGCCCGACCAAGGAGCCTGCGCGCGGCGACGTCGGCGTCTGTGACGTCGTCACGACTTCGGGCGTTGGCCACGCCGTCGGCATCTGCGTCGGCGCCGGCCGATGGGCCTTCCTGGGGCTCAACGGCGTGCTTGTGACGCCTGCGCCTCACGTCGCGGCCTGGGAGTTCTAGGATGCCTCAAGCTATTGCCGCAGCTGTCGTCGCTGTTGCTGACTATGCCGCCGCCGCAGCGACCGGCAGCATCGTCGCAGCGGGGCTCGATGTTTCGTTCTCGACGGCGCTCCTGATCGAGGGCTCGCTTTCCTTGGGGATTCAGGCCGGGATCTATGTCGGCATCAGTGCCGGCGTCGCCGCGCTCACCGCGCCGAGCGTGCCCAAGCCCGAAGCGGTCGCCCTGACGAAGAAGCAGCCGATCCCCAGCCGGCAGACCGGGTGGGGCAGGGCGCGCCTCGGCGGCGCCTACATGCTCTACGAGGGCAACCGTTCCAACGCCTGGGTCGTTCTGGCGCTCCATGACGGCCAGGTCGACGGGTTCGAGCAGTTCTATCTCCACGACGACCGGGTGATCCTCGACGGCTCGGGCTGGGCCAACAGCCGCTATGACCTCGACAACAACCCGACATCAGCGACCTACGGCCAGTATGTCTATGTGAACGACGGCCAGCGCTATGCGCCGAACCACGTCAAGATCCTCGCGCGTACCGGCGCCTCGCCCGAAACAGCCTATTCCGAGATCACGGCCGCCGTGCCGTCCTGGTCCAGCAATTGCCGGGGCGATGGCATCGCGAGCCTCGCCATGCTCTGCAATCAGGGCCAGGCGAAGTATTTCACGGAGGACTATCCGAACGGGCTTCCCAGCCCGTCCGTCGTGACCCGGCTCAAGAAGATCTGGGACCCCCGGGACGTGACGCAGTTGCGGACCAGCCCGTCGACCTGGAAATGGTCGGACAACCCGATCCTGGCGCTCCTGGACTACCTCTGGGCCGATCCCCATGGTCCGCAGCTGGACTACACCTCACGCCTCGCCCCGGTGATCTCGGACATCTCATCCGAGGCCACGTACTGCGACAACCTCATCCCGCTCAAGGCCGGCGGGACCGAGAAGCGCTACCGCCTGGGCGGGGTCTACGATCACCAGAACCATCCGGCCGATGTGATCAAGCAGATCCTGTCGACCATGGACGGCTGGATAGCCCAGCGCGGCGACGGCGCGCTGATCATCAAGGCCGGGCGCTATGACGCGCCGACCGTCACGCTCTCGAGCGAATACATCCTGTCCTACTCCTGGTCGCGCTATGTGCCCGATGAGGAGGCCGTCAACACCCTCGATCTCTCGTTCTGCTCGCCGCTCCACAACTACTCCGAAATCCAGACGGACAGTTGGACAGACGACGCCGACATCGCTCAGCGGGGCGTCGTTCGTTCGCAATCGATGTCGTTGCCCTGGGTCCAGTCCAATGCGCAGGCGCGGCGTCTCGCCAAGCGGCGCATGTCGCAGCTGGGCGCGCAGATCCGCGGAACCGTGAAGGCCAACCTCTACGGCATGGATATCCTCGAGAACCGGTATTTCACGCTCAATATCCCGGACGTGGCCTGCCTGACCGGGCTTATCTGCGAGATCGATCCGAACGGCAAACCCGAGCTGAACCTGATGGACATGACCGTCACGATTCCGTGGATCGCGGCGGACCCGAATGTCGACAGCTGGAACGCCACGCTCGAGGAGGGCGCCGGCGTCGCCCTGGTGGCCAAATGGTCGAGCGAGACGCTTCCCGTCCCGACGATCGTCAGCGTCGTCCCGGTCTACGCCAGCGCGGCTGACGGGGGCGGCACGCGCCTCGTGGTCACCATCGCCAACAGCGGCCGAGCCGACCAGAGCTATGGCGTGCGCTGGAAAGACGCGAGCGAAGTCTCCTATGTCGAGGCGGTCTATACCGGGCCGTTCGCGACGTCTGGCAATATCTCGATCACCACGGGCCTGGTGAAGAACAACGCCACGCTCGATGTCAGCGTCGAGCTGATCAGTGGCGCCGGGATATATTCTGGCTGGTGCTCTGACGTCGTTGTGACGACCTCTGCGAACGCGGCCTATCAGGGGACGCTGATCCCCGTTGGCGGCAATGTCGTCTCGAAGCCGTCCTTCGAGGATGGCTTGGCCGGCCAATGGACGCCGACCAGCCCGGGCACGCAATCGATCGTCACTGTGACCGGCCAGACCTTTACGAAGGCACTGCAGCTCACCCCGGCCAGCGCTGCGATGGCGTCGACGTGCGATGATCCGGTCGCGATCAATCACCGGGGCTTCAGCGTCGTCGCGGGCGACAAGTTCTTCATCGACGTGATGGTCGACACCTCGACGATGACCAGCGGTCAATCGGCGCTGATCGGCCTGGACGGCGGCAACGATGCCGGGACCTATGTTGGCTCGTCGCCACAATTGAACATCAGCACCGTTGCCGGCTGGACGCGCTACACCGGTTCGGGCGTGATCCCCGCCGGCGTGACGAAGGTCCGGCCATTCGTCTATGTGACCGGCGGCACCGGCGCGGTCCGCTTCTCCAACCTCTATATCGGCAAGAGCCAGCCCGGTTCGGACGTGACCCTTGGCGTCGTTTCTGGCGCGACGGGCAATCGGGTACCCCTGTCGCAATTCGAAAAGGGCACAACGGGCTGGTTCAGCTACTCGGCCATGCTGACCTCGACCGCCTTGGCGACGACCGGATCGCAACTTGTGGGGCTGCTTTACACCGGCACGGCCGCGGCCGCCGGCAATGGCGGCAATCCGTATTCGCAGCAATTCTCAGTCACCTCTGGCGAGCAGCTTGCGGTTTCGGCCCTGATCTCGACCGGCGGCAACACCGTCGCCTACATGAACATCGCGTGGATCAATTCGGCGGGGACGCAATTCCAGGTCAATCAGGTCGGCCCAACCGTCAATGCCGGCGCGACGCAGCAGCTTTGCCAGGGCATGATCACTGCGCCCGCTGGCGCTGTGAAAGCTTACTTCTACACCTATGGATACGCGGTCGCTGCCGGCGGCGTCGCCTTCACGACTTACGTGCCCCAGGTGATGGGTGTCGCAACGGGCGCGACCCTTTTCCCCTCATTCTCGCCTGGCCCGGTCTCGATGCTGGGGTCGGACGTGACCGCGGCGAACACTGCCGCCGCCGTCGCTGGCCAGACCGCTTGGGCGACCTACAGCGCGCTTTCGCCCGGCCAGGTCGCGGCGCCGGGGGCGAACCTGGTGTTCGATGGCGGCCTGTCGCTGCGGGCCAGCCGCTGGGGCCTTTCGACGTGGTCGTGGGGCTTTGGCGGTGACATCGGCCCCTATATCGCGACCGCGACCGGAGGCGATCAAGCGGCGAGCGACAAGTTCACCGTATATGCGAACAATAGCTACACCGCGCAGGTCTGGGCCGCATCGAGCACGTCCGCGACCGGAACCAGCCGCCCCTACATCTACATCGCCTGGTATGATGCCAGCGGCACGACCTCGGTCGGTACGTCAGCCTTCGCCTATATCGGGTCGGGCTACAGCTTGGTCACGGTCAGCGGCGTTGCCCCCAGCACCGCGGTCTATGGCCGCGTGATCATCAATTCGAACTCGCTCAGTTACGGCTCGTATTGCTGGGCCTCTAAGTTCAAGTGCGAGTTCGGCCCGACCGCAACGCCCTTCAACGATGCCACGACCAGCGGCGCGCTCTATGCCGATGGGTCGAACATCGAAGCTCTGAAACCGGCCCAAGCCGGCGCGGACGTGACCGCCTATCACGTGGCCTCGTCGATCGCGAACCAGGGCTACCTTGCGGTCCTGAACAGCCTGGCCTACGGCAGCACCTATCTGACGGGCTTCGGAAGCCTGGCGCCGGCCAACTACGCCTCGACGGCTGCGAACCAGATCTACAGCCCGACGCTTGGTTATCTGGTCGACGCCGGGACCAACGGTATCGTCACCGGCCAGAACGTCGCCGCTGCGATCGCCAATCAGGCGCCGGCCGCAACCGACAACACGATCCAGTCCGGCGCCACGAACAACCTCATCACGCTGGCTTCCAACATCGGACCGAGCACGAGCACTGGCATCGGCGCATCGGCGTTCGCCGACTATATTGCCCTGGCGATGCCCGCCAACCTTGTGTCGAGCGGCAGCTGGCTCCTGACTGCGGTCATGCCGGCGTTCAGCTGGACGGCCGCTGCCGGCGGCGCGACGCTCAGTTGGCGGATCGTGGTGCGCGCGTCGAGTGGCTCCAATCCCCAGGTGATCGCTTCGGGGTCCTGGACCCTGGCGAGCGGTCCGGCGAACACCCCCAGCCCGACGAACCTGCTGCTCGGTCGAGCCTTCACCAATCCGGCCGGAGCCAGCACCGGGGCGTGTGTTGTGGCGCTTCAGTTCGCGGTGTCGGCCGGCGCGATCACCCTCAACTTCAACAACAGCAACCAGGCCTACAACGGCGGGATGCTGTCCGCGACCTTCCTCAAATAGCGCTTTCGGAGGCTTCCCCATGTCCATCCAAACCTCGACCGATCTCTATGGAACGCTTAACGCAATCAGGAGCGTCGGTGATAACCTGAGCGACCCGCACAAGGCGGCCTTCGACAAGGCCATGGCGTTCGGCGTGCCCCCCGTCCAGATGACGGACGAAGCGACCGAGGCGCTCTATGCGGCCGTCAAGCAAGACGCGACGCTGACGGGCGAGGCGCTGATCGCGGTGGCGACCGCCTGCAAGCAGGTCGGGTTCCTCATGACCACCTATAGCTGGCACGGCAAAGCCCAGCGCTGCGCGGACATGGGCGCGGCTATGGAGGCGGTCGTCGCCGGCACGGCCCCCGCGGATGCGGGCGGCCCGGACATCGACGAGCGCTTCGCCCCGCCGCCGATCTTGACGCCGGCGCCGGGCACGGAAGCCGGCCACTAGACCCAATCCCCCCAAATAAGGATTTCCTTATGTCCAACGTGACCCCCGCGCCGACGAGAACCGTCGTGCGCCCGACGCTAGGCGCGGAGGCGACGCTCGTCGCTGTGCTCGTGGCCCTTTGCATATTCGCCTTGAGCTTCGCCTGGGCGCTGACTTTCCAGCCCTGGCCCGAGAGCGTCGCGGCCGACCGGATCAAATATCTGGGGTGGTCGCTGCTGCTGGCCATCGGGGGAATCCTTCTGATCGTCGTGGCGCTGGCGTCGCCGTGGATGGGCACCGTCAAGGCCTCGGGCCTCGGCGCGAACCTGGAAATCGAAGGGGGCAAGGCATGAGCGAGCCGGGCGAAAACGCACATCCCCTCGGCGGCCTGATGCGGGCCGAAATCCTGGGCCTCATCCTGGCGATCCTGGCGCAATCCGCCGGGGCGATCTGGTGGGGGAGCCAGCTTACCGCCCGCGTCCAGGCGCTGGAGGCGAAAGTCACGGCCAGCGCCGCGCAGGGGGAATCCATCGCCCGGATCGATGAGCGGACGAAATACATGGACGAGCGCGTCGCACGCATCGAAGCGGCCTTCGAGGGAAAGGGCAGCAAGCCGTGAGCCCCCCGATTCTCACCCCCATCGCCCGCTTCAACCGCTCCTACGCCCTCGTGAAGATCGATGAGGGCGGCTCGAAGTTCACCAACAGCCCCAAGGACGCCGGCGGCCCGACGCGCTGGGGTGTCAGCCTGGCCGCCCTGACGGAGTGGCGCGGCCATCCCTGCACGGCTGACGACGTGGCCCAGCTGCAGGAGGCGGAGGCTGGCGAAATCTACCATGTGAAATACTGGCCGCCCGGCGACCAACTTCCCGCCGGCGTGGACTACATGGTCTTCGACGCGGCCGTGAATTGCGGGCGGATCAAGGCCGGCCGGTTCCTTCAGACCGCCCTGAAGCTGGGCCAAGTCGACGGGATCATCGGGCCGCAAACCCTGGCCGCCGTCGCCGCCGCCGATCCGGTCGCGCTGATCGAGCCGATGCGCGCGGCCCGGGCGGCCTTCTACCAGTCCTGCCAGGACTTCCCCACCTGGGGGAACGGCTGGCTCAAGCGCAACACCCGCGTCGCCCTCGCAGCGACGGCGTGGGCCAAGAAAGGATAGATCATGGGCTTACCCGCATCCCTCATCGCATCACCCTTGTTCAAGGTGTTTGCAGATCCACGCATGATCGCAGTGCTCGGGCTGACCCTGGCGCTCGGCATTGAGTCCGTGCGGCTGAACATCGCCGCCGACCATCTCAAAGCCGCCCGCGCGGAAGCGGCGCAGTCAAAGGCGGATCTCTTCCGGGCCAACGAGAACGTGGCCGCGCTTCAGGCTTCGCTGAAGGATCAGAACGCCACGATCACAAGCTGGAAGGCTGTGGCTGACGCCGCGCAGGCAAAATCGGCCCAGGATCGCGCTGTGGCGGCCAAGGCGATGAGCGCCGCCCAACAGCGCGCCGGAGCCATCATGGCCGCCCAGACCCCGCCGGGCGACGACTGTCAGGCCGCCAAGGCCTTGCTCGCGGAGTTCAAGTGATGGGCGCCATTGGTCCCTACCTTCGATCCTTCGACGGCGGGAAGCTCGGCTTCTGGTGCCCAGGCTGCGAGGGCGTGCACGCGTTGCGCATTCGCCCGGCTGATCGGTCGCCCTCATGGGAATATAACGGCAACCCGGCCGCGCCGACTTTCCGGCCGTCGGTGCTCGTCACCGTTCGATGGAGCGAAGATGATCCCGCCGAGAAGGACGAGATTTGCCACAGCTTCGTCACTGACGGGCAAATCCAGTTCTTGGGTGACTGCACCCACAAGCTAGCTGGGCAGACCGTCCCGCTTCCAGAGTTCAGAGGTGAAGAATGAAGCGCGCTCTCATCGTCGCCCTGGCCTTGGGCTTGACCTCATGCGCGGGCACGACCCCGCCGCCGCCGGTGATCCAGATCCAGAAGGTCGAGGTCCCGGTCCCCGTGCCGTGCGTGAAGGACAAGCCCGTGGCGCCGGACTATCCCGCCACTGACGCTGCCCTGAAGGCCGCACCGACGATCACCAGGACGCTGCAGCTCCTGTTGGCGGACAGACTTCTGAGCCGGGCTTTCGAGGCCCAGCAGAGCGCCGTGATCGACGCCTGCGCAGCACTGCCTCAGCCAACCAACTGATCACGGGAAGGAGCGGGGAGCATGAACGGTTACACCCTCATCATCGGCGACACCTTCGTCGCCAACATCAACTACACCGACGCCGCTGGTGCTCCGCTCAACCTGGCGACGGCGGGAATCACGCTATCGGCCAGGGTCGTCTTTTCTGACGAGGCGACCTCGGTTGACCTGCCGGTGACGATCGCGGACCAGACGGCCTCACCCGGCCAGGCGTCCATCCTGGAACAAACCACGAACTGGTCGGTTCCCGGCAAGGCGACGCTGACGATCAAGGCCGCCCAGGGCGAGATCGTCAAAAGTGCGCGAACCACGTTCACCGTCACTGACTGATGATCACGCTGGAGTTCGAGGAGCTGGGGCTGGCGACGCTCAGCTTTCCGTCAGACGGTCAGCTGGCGGTTTCATTGCCGTCGCAGGTGCTGCGCGTCGATCTGGCGGCCGCGCCCGTTCTCCTGGTCGACGTCGGGGCGGCGCCCAACCTGTGCGTGGATCTACAGCCCGCGCCGATCATCGAGTTGAGCCTGGCGGCGGGGTTTCCGGGCTACACGCCGCCAGCCCTGCTCAACCCGGTCTTCTCCTACAATACCGACGGCACGCTGGCGCAGATCGCCTACGAGGGCGGGGCCCTGAAGGCGTTTGCCTATGACGCGGGCCTGTTGGCGTCCGTCACCGAACATGCCGCGGACGGCACGGTGACCACGAAAGTCTTCCACTACACGGACGGTGTTTTGACCTCTATCGCCCAGGCGATCGCATGACGTGCTCATGTTCATCAGATGCGCTTGTGGTCGAACTTAGCGATATCGACGTTTGTGATGTATCAGCATAAGTGAAAACAGAAATATGACCTTTTCTATTTCAGGCAACACTATCACCCAAAGTGGAACGGACACGTCTTTAGCAAGCCTGTCGTCTGTTTCTGGTGTCACCGTCTTAACGGTTGGGCCATCAACTCTCTTCCAAAAGAAATACTATGTGCTGCCTGCAAACGCATCGCTTGTGTATAACAACTTAACAATCGACCCAAAAATCGAGTGCCTTGTGCTTGGGTCGGGAAATACAACAATTGCTCCCGCATCAAATTCGGCAGTTTTGCAAATTGGAAAGCCAATAACACAAAATGGCTTTACCTACGCCTCGGCTGGCGAGGCCATAATCTCGCAATCAAACTCGGGAAATGCCTATCAGATAACTGCGGGTGTGAACTTCTATCAAGGCACTCTATACTGGTATTCCGGTATCATTCGGGTCTCAACATATTCCAGCTTCGGCGGAAACAACACTTATAGTAATAATGGCGTCATCACTGGATATTTGACCGGGTATATTGGCCCGAACGCTGTTTTAGAGGTCATCTACCCACCAACTGGGCAAGTGACTGAGGCCAACCAAATGGGATTTGGCCCAGCTGCTAGTCTGGTCATTGATGGCCTTACTGTCAGAGGTTACGGCACCAGTCCACAGTCCGCGTTGATTATTTTCAACACCAATGTGGTGTTAACAACGCCGCCAGTATTCAATCTGCAAGGTGTTGCTGGACTGACTTATGGAGCGACGTCCGGGTCTGAATCAAATCCCGTGACCACAAGTCAAGCTCCGAATGCAAGACAGGGCACGTTTCTGTCGATCTACGGATTTAAGTCTAACGCAAGTGCAAAAGGGTTAAATCTATTTGCGGGATCGCTGCTGCGCGGGGTCAATCTATCCGTCGGGTCTGCAATTCCAATAGTTCCGCACAACATTACAGCCGGGCAGACCCAAGGGTATGTGGAGGTGCGCAACGAAGCGAAATTTACATTCAAGTCACAAGCCGGGGTGCTGATCCAGGGCGTGGTTGTCTATATGAAAGACACCAACAACGGTCAAAGGCGCATCTATAACCTTTGCCAACAGTCCATCAATAATACGGCGGACAACATATATATTCAGTCGTCAGACTCGACCGGCGTGGCCCAGTTCATGGGCACGTCCAATTCAATTTTGCTCTGCGCCGTCGCCCACTTGGTCGCGAACAGCGACTTTACAAACAATGCTGGTGAAAACATCAAAGACCTTCGGTCTAAAACGAATACCGAAGGTGCAGATGATTTTACGTTCTATGCCTGGCACTACAACTATAGCGTCCTTCCCATCAACGTTGTTTTGCACAGCGACACGACGCCGTTCACGCTGAGCAACACGCTGATCACTGACCCTTATGTGACTCTCACGTCCTCGGCGGCGGCGGCAAAACTCGCATCGAATTTCGCTGTTTCCACAACCGGCCCAGGCACTATCACCGTCCGCGCGTCGTCGTCCTTTGACGACTTGTACGACTGCATGAAGGCCTACAAGGTTTCTCCGACGCAAGCGAACCTGGAGTTCTTAGGAATAACAAATCAAATTATCAATGCCAGCGGCAACATTGCAGATGCTGGCTCTGTAAATATTATTGGACTTGAGTATTTCACTTCCGGTTCAAAGATGACGACCATTAAATCAACCGGTGCGTTGACCGCCAATGGTGCGATTTCGAATGGCCTCTCGATTATTGGCAACGTGGCCCAAGCCACGCCAACCAATTTAACAAATGTCACGATCAGCGGAAATCTTACCTACAATACAAACACTCCCGTAACTGTCACTCTGACCAATTGCACGATTACAGGAACAATCAGCAATAGCGGGACTGGTCTGATAACCGTTGTCCTGGCCAACTCGACCATTGGAGCGGCTGGCTCAAATGTTGTTTCCTACGGGTCTGCGCCTGTTTCATTGTCGAATGTCGTCATCGGTTCGAATTGGGCCGTAGTCGACGCGACGACCAATGCCGTCATTGCAAGTGGAACAGCTGCAACCAGCGCGGTGTCATTCACCTATTTGTGGTCAGCGGACAAAAGCGTGAAGGTCAGGGTCCGGTATTACGGATCGACTAAATACATTCCGTATGAAGCGTCCGGCGTTATTACTAGCGCGGGCTTGTCGATTGTTGTCAATCAAATCCAAGACACGATAGGGTCGTAAAAATGGACATCTCACCTTCTCAGGAAAATCAACATCTCTTTTGGACGGCCGTCACAAAGGACCGAGCGGATCTAACGCCGGAAGAATTTAGAGCCATCGTCGCCTGCTTCGGCTGGATGGATGACGACGAGCGAACGCGGTTCGCCATCAAGCGCGCAGACCTCACCGACGCTGAGATCCAGAACTATGCCGCCCTCCACCTCCTCAACACCTATTTCCCGGAGTAATCACCAATGGCCATTTCCTCGGACTGGATCATCGATCCGGTAAACTATCGCATCGCCCACAACCCGGCCGGCTCGACCACGGTCTACACGGTCAACGCGCTTTACTCCTACCTAGAGAGCGTGTTCGCAGGCGTGGGCTACATCCAGTATCCGCCGCCCATGTCGGCCTCGACGCCGACCTCCTACACGATGATCAATCACTGGTTCATCGATGAGGCGAGCCTGCAATATCTCTCTGGC
>Ga0208744_1000090_pt1 | contig 42361 bp, 61 predicted proteins | sample CryBogCBH24Aug09_FD_184620 | JGI IMG/M metagenome (GOLD analysis project Ga0208744, IMG submission 184620) | Freshwater microbial communities from Crystal Bog, Wisconsin, USA - CBH24Aug09 (SPAdes) (version 2) | ecosystem: Environmental > Aquatic > Freshwater > Lake | place: Crystal Bog...
TAAGTCTTCAATGTTTGCAAGGACTTGGTTGTTAACGCCAGAGGTTGTAAAGACTGCGGTTGATTGAGTCACAGCAGTTCCGTTAAGGGCATACCAAACGTTTACTTGGTAGTTGCTTCCACCGCCAGTGGTGATGAATTGACCCAAAAGGTTTACTGAGTAAGTACCAGCATAGGCAAAAGTAATTTGGCTAGATGAGACGATGCTTACGCCACTTGAGCCAGAATCGGTGTTAATAGTAATAAGGTTGGCGCTAGTAGCGCCTGCATTGGTCTGAGTGGTAGTATCGTAAAAGTTACCGTAATGGCCTAGCGTACCGCCTGCACCAGTGGCACCAGTAGCACCAGTTACGCCTGCGCCAGTATTACCTGTTGCTCCAGTAGCGCCTGTATTACCAGTTAATCCTGTTGGGCCTGTTGGACCAGTAACTCCAGTTGAGCCTGTATTTCCTGTAGCACCCGTTGGTCCTGTAGACCCTGTGTTACCAATAGCGCCAGTGGCACCAGTGGAACCAATAGGACCAGTATTACCAATAGCACCTGTCGCACCCGTGTTTCCCTGAGAACCTGTATTGCCTTGGGAGCCTGTCGCTCCAATAGCCCCTGTAGGGCCTGTGTTGCCCTGTGAGCCTGTATTACCAGTTGCCCCAGTATTACCTGTAGCTCCGGTGTTTCCAACGGCTCCTGTAGAGCCTACGGCTCCAGTTGGACCTGTGTTACCTTGGCTTCCAGTTGGTCCAGTTTGCCCAGTGCTTCCTTGAGAACCTGTGCTACCCGTTGGTCCAGTTGGGCCAACAATTCCTGTGGCACCTGTATTTCCTGTGCTACCAGTATTTCCAATTGCTCCTGTTGCACCAGTTAATCCAGTAGGTCCTGTTGGACCTGTTTGCCCTTGCGAACCAGTATTGCCAGTAGAGCCAGTAGGGCCAGTGTTACCAGTGCTACCCGTGTTACCTTGCGCACCAGTTACTCCTGTTGACCCAGTGGATCCAGTAGACCCTGTGCTGCCAGTACTACCTGTAGATCCAGTAGAACCTGTGGATCCTGTTGAGCCTGTAGAGCCTGTGCTGCCTGTACTTCCTGTGGAGCCAGTTGAGCCAGTCTTTCCTTGGCTGCCTGTAGCGCCTGTGGATCCTGTAATACTTGGGCCTGTAGGTCCTGTTGCACCGCTTGCTCCTTGAATACCTTGAGGACCGATTGGTCCTAATTCTATAATAAGTACATCTTGTACGGCAACATTGTACACATTTGTTGTCGTTGGAATTTCAACTGTTGAGATGCTATTGACTGTTACGGCCATTACTGCACCACGCTTGCACTAACGATAAACGCGCCTTGCAAGATTTGGTAAACGTTGCCTGCTGAATCGGTAAGATTCAAAGCATAATTGTAATTGCCTACTGGAAGGTTAGCTGCGCTAGTTTGAGTGGCAGTAAGGGTTAGTGTGACTTGACCAAGACCGGCACTAATAACTGCCTTGCCATTGGCTGTAGATAATTCTACGATGAGGTTATTGCTTATGTCGCGTACCTGCATATCCGCGCTGTAGCCTGTAAGGTCTACAGGAAGATTATTGATCTTCCAAATTGGTGCAAGGGTAAAGGTTGTGCCATTGGTTACGGCTATGTTGTATCTACCTGTATTCACTTATCCCCCTACGCCGTTGTGGTTATGTAAGGACCATAACCGCCGTTAACTAAAATATTATATTCAACTGGGCTAATGACATATTCATGTCCACCCAAGTAGCAGTAATCTGCATTCTGAGTCTCATCTACACCTGGTGTACGCTCTGAGAGAATTGCTGTTCCATAAACTAAAATTGTATTTGCACGAGCAATGCGATAGCGCCAAAACAAACGGGAAAAACCCGCTGGGCCTTCTTCAACCGTTGGCGGTTTGAATATGTATGTCATTGCTACCTTTCATGGCGTTGCCGCCTAGCCCCCACGTGCGAGGGCTAGGACAACAACTAACTCAAATTATGAGTTGTGGATTGAAGATGTTGATTCAATACGAACCAATGCAGCGTCACGGTAACGGCTCCAGCCGAGTACACCGTACCAACCGATTGGACGGAAACGCATCAACTTATCAACAATTGGTCCGAAGATAACGTGTGGCTCTTCGGCAACTGCTTCTGCAAGTGCTTGCTTACCAGCAACGAGTGTACGGAATACACGTACGCCACCTGTAGCGTTAACATATGAAGATGTACCAAAAGTACCTGAAGATGATCCAGCACCTGTTCCATCTGTAGCAGAGAACAAACGTGGAGACTCTACGAACATTGATCCTTCGTAGGTTCCGATTGTTCCTGGCCAGAATTCTGAAGCACCAGTCTCAGAGAACTTATGGTCATCACGCCATCCGCCAGAACCAGTTTCTGAGCGAAGGTCAAATGAAACTTCTGGGTGGATACCAGTCCAGTAGTATTCTCCTTGACGAGGAACAGCCTTGTTAGCGCGTAGCTTTGCTACTGCTGTACGGATGTCGCGTGACTTGATTACGTCAGTTCCAAGAATTGACTTGTTTGTTGTTCCGTTTGTGTATGTACCTGCATAGGTAGAAACAAGAGAACCGTTGACTTCTGCAATTGCATTTGGTCCACCAACGAGAGTGTTGAGAACTGTTGTGTCAAGTGAGTCAGCCATGTTGAAGGCGATGATGTCAGCGATTGCTGGATCAACGTCTGAGAGTGAGAATAACTCCAACTTACGTGTAGCAAGTGAAGCGTTACCGTATTCATTCAGTGAAACGGTGACAGGTGTAGTGTTGCCTAGGGCTACTGCATCTGGATCAACGTCTTCTGAAAGTGGTGAGGTAACTGCTGATAGGTCTGTGTAAATTTGGAAGACTACAGAAGACCCAGGCATTGCTTGTTGTACTGGACGCTTGTCCGCTACGTCGCGGATAAGAGGTACAGCACGGAGAGCGAATTCAACATAACGATCATAGGCTGTTTGTACTAGAGAAGTACCAAGGGAACCAGATGATGTATCTGTATATGCGTTGCTCATGTGTCACCTTCTTTCTTAAGGTTTGTGCGATGGATAGAAAATGTTCTATCTGCGTCGTTGAGTAGGCTGTCCCATAAGTTGATTCAACTCATCTATTGATTTTGCGCCTGAGATTTGTGACATTAAGTCAACATCACGAGACGGAGTTGTAGCATTTTGAGTAGCCGCATTGATCCTCTGATATGAGGCGCGGTTTGCTTGCTCTTCTTCGCTGATAGGAGCAGACTCTGCATCAGCCTTCTGAAAACCGAATACATCGGCATTTTCAGTAAGCCATGCGTCAATCTGCTCTGGCGTACTAACGTCGCCAGGTATAAACTTGGCTACCTTGTCAGGTACGCCTTTCGTTGCCAATACGTCTTTGACTGAGCGTGAGCGAAGATCAGATTGAATCTGTGCCAATTGCTCGGACAGTTCTTTCTTTTCCTTCTCAGCGCGCTTCAATGCCTTGCGAAGATTCGCAGGACCATTAGCATCTTGTACTTCTTCGGTGACATCAAAGTCATCGTCTTCATCATATTGGTTTGCCATGTGGCACTCCCTTTCGTGTTGATTGAGACGCAGGCCGCAAGCACTTCCAGGGGAAGAAGTGTTGGCTCCCACTACCAGTCTAAATACGCGTCATCTATGCTGGTGAGTAGTGACGGATTTTATTGTTATGAAACGCCTTGAGCGTTAGCTATTCCTAGGCTCTGTGCTTGAGTTGAAGCACCGGAAGATCCACTGAAGGTGGATACTTCTTGTGTCTGTAAACGCTTCAATGCTGCTGCGGCTTCAGCGGCACCTTGTGTGCCAAAGGTAGATGCTTCAAGTGCTTGACCAACTTGTTCTGGAGCCACGTAAGGGTTGTAACGAGCAGCCAATGTTTGTGTGGCTGGCAACTGCTGAGCAATTGTTCCAAAGCCTTGTGCGGCTTGTGCTTGTGTTACACCTTGTGCTGCCAATCCCATAGCACTCAATGGACCAGTTCCGCCGTATTGAATGTTAGTTCCTTGACGTGCTGCTTCAGCACCGATTTGAGCCGCAGTAACTTGCTGTTGAATAACATTTGCAGCAATGTCTGGGCTAAGTAGATGAAGGGCAAGTGCGCCTTGAGTTAATCCATATTGACTTTGCAATTGAGCAATGACTTGTGGGTCTTCAGATTGTAGGGCAGACATAGCAGCATTTACACGCATTTGTGTTTCTGCTGGAGATACATCCTTGCCAATCAATTGACCAAGCAAAGCATTGTCTGTTGCTGCGGCTGGTAGTCCAGCTTGTTGCATAACAGCCTTGTATGAATTTTCTGTGGCAATATATGATGCTGGATCCAATGGTGTTAGTCCAGCCTTTTCACGAAGTGTGTTACCAGAAAAACGTGTTTGCCAAGCATTAGCCAAAGCCACTACATTTGGGTCTGTTGATTTAGAAGCGTTTGGATCTTGAGCCAATGCTGTAATAGTTTGAGCATCATAGTTACTTTGAGTAAGACCAAGAATTGCGTTACTAATTGCACCCGTTGGGTCAATACCATAGCCAGCAAGAGTTGATTGCATTAGTTGTAATGCGTTTTTATTTGCAATTTCTTGTTGTGCAGAAGCAGATGAAGGTCCTGTTGGCCCAGTTGCGGTTATAGGTGTACCAGCAATACTTGTTTGCGTATATGTACCACCATTGCCATCTGCATATGTGGTAGTAACAGTATATGTTCCATCACCATTTGGTGTAGAAGTTTGACCAATAACTGTTCCAGCTGTTGGATTTGCTGGAGAAGAAGTAACTGTTCCACCATATTGTGTAACAATTTTATTAAATGCTTCTCCACCGCCAGAATTTGACGCTGCTACCGCAGCAGATGCTGCCTTGGCTTCTGGTACGCCAAGATCAATCATACGCTGTACTTGAACATCACTTGCCATTATTGACCCACCACCAATCCAAAGTTACGAAGCATATTTGTGGCAGTATCCATTAGGCTGTTACGAGCATTGGTTGTATTTAGCCATTCAGGACGTTGCTTGACTTGTGTCATAAATTGATCCAAAGACATAGCTTGTGGGTTAGAAGGATCTGTGCCTCTCAAAGCACTGGCAACCATTGCGCCATAGCCAGTAGGTGCGCTAAGGTCAATGCTGCTTGGATCTACATTCTCTAGCAAACCGCTAAGAACATTCTTGTAAGGAGCAGCCAAAGAATCTACAGTGACGCCATCCATGATTTGCTTGGCAAATGGCTTGTAGATATTTGCTGCTTGGTTCATCAAATCTGTCTTCCAAGTATCAAGATTTGTAGTACCCATCTCAATGCTGTTGGCTGCGTTAGTAGCATAATCTGCACCAGTCGCACCCGCTGGAAGAACAAGGCTATTTAGGCCGTAATCTTTAGCCCATGAGCGAATCTGATTGACATTTGCCGCTCTATCTCCACCAAGTTTTTGATTTGGGTTATTCTTAGATAGTTGAATAATGTGCTGTTTGATCTGATTTGCAATGTCTGCTGAGTTAAGATTCTGCCCATAATAGTTATGCAATGTCCAGTCAACAAGATTATTTGGATCATAAGTGTGGGTTGAGTTGGCATTGATATGTGAAGCAGATGGGTTGTTAGGATCATAATTAGCACCCATGAGTGATGGATCTACATTGTAACCAATTTGCCCTTGAAGGGTTGATAGGTAATCTGATACACGGTTATATGAATCAGCATAAGAAGCAGCGTTTTCAAGACGATCTTTTTCTGCTGATTGCCATTGTGAAGTGTGTGTTTGAGCAAACTTAGTAGCAATAAATGCTTGTTGGAATTGAGCAATTGAGTAGTGCTGATTCATCGCAGTGATGAATAGTTTTTGCAATTCTCCAGTTGGATCAGATTGAATGTAAGAAGCAGGTACGCCGTACTCGCTAGTAAATTTTTGCCATGCTGGATCTGCTGGGTTAAATGCGCCGGTAGGACCTGTTACAGCAGGAAGAACTGTTGCTGGGCCAGTTGGAGCTGGCACACCTGGTGCAGACTTTTGAATTGGTTTAGCAGGTGCTTTTTTAACAGCAGTTGGCTTTGGTGTGTTAGCCATTAGAAGCCACCCCCGAATTGTTGCATTGCTTGGTTCATAGCACCCATGTATCCAGTTGCTGCTTGATAAGCCTTAGAATCTGCGCCTTGACGAACAATGTTTGTAATAAAGTCTTGTTCAGCCAATGGATTCTTTTGGGCTGTAATATCTCGTACTGCTACATAAGGCAATCCAGTTGATGGATCATATGTAGCCTGACGGGTAAAGATAGGGTGAGTCTTGGCATACTCTGTAAATTGCTGATGATATTGAGCAATCTCATCGGCAGTAGCGTCACGACCCATAAGATTTTGATAAACTTGATTTGTAATATAAGCAGTTGTTGTAATATCGGGTTGTTGAATTTCCGATGTCATTGTTGGTACGCGTGTGCTTGTGGCAGCGCCTGTACCAGCTGCTGAAATTGCAGGTGTGTAAGCGCCTAGGCTAGTAGATGTTGGACCAGCAATTGTTGTGGTACCAGCAGCACTGTTTTGCATCGCATATGATGATGCAGGCACAGTGGTTGTAGTAACCTTTGGTTTTGGCGCCATTATTATCCTAACCTTGAAAATACACTGTTAATAACAGTATTTAGTTGTGGGACTTGTTGAGCAATACCCTTAATGTAAATCTGCCAGTTATCTTTTTCAGCAGTAACTGCGCCGGTACCACCACTTAAACGGGCTTGTGAAAGCGCATTATTGTGTTGGTTCCAATCGCTGTACAACTGAGCAACTAACCCTGCTTGCTCTCCATATTGCTTTGTAATCTGGTCTAAATTCTTGCTAGCAAATAATTGCTGCATATCATTAGCCGCTACTTGAGCAAGGTGGGTGCGGGTAGTAGAAGAATAGTCATCCCACCACAATGGATTCATTTTACCATATGCAGTGATATAAGCATTCCAATTAGCACGCTCTGCTGTGGTTGATTGTCCACTAGCCTTTAATTGATTCATAGCATTATCATGTGTTGTACGCTGTTGGGCAATGTCATTATTGCCAGCTGCGACATAGTATGAAGTTAAGAATTGTTGAGGCGTATCTTGTGAACGAAGGTGCATCTTGATAATTTCATCATGGATGGCTTGAGCATCGCCTGTGCCGCTAGTTATTTGTGGAACTAGGAATGCTGCTCCTACGGCATTTAAACCGCTAAGCAGATTTTTATTGTTTTGAATCCAATTGATAGCGGAATCTGTATAAGGCATTGTTGCGCCTTTAACTGCTGCTTGAGTCTTAGAGATGGTGTAAGAAATTGCGCTATTACCATGCTCTTTAAGGAATACATCAAGTGCTTCTGGGTAAGTCATTGGCTTACCAGTAACAGGTGACTTGCTATCTAAAATCTTGTAAAACTCGTTGCGTAGACCCAAGTCTTCTTGAGTAACTGCGGCAGACAATGGGCTTACAGCGCCAACGATTGCTTTCATAATCATAATAGAACGAGCATTGTTCTTGATACGATCTAGGAAAGCCTGTTGTGCTAATGGATCATTAGATGCTGGTACTTGATTGTGGTACATAGCAGACGCCATTGAAGCCATCATTGCGTTATAGAAACTTGTTTCTGTCTCGCTGGCATTAGCAACATGGTAGACAGTACGAGCAATGCTGTTAGGCATAAGTTGGTCAAATAGGCTTGTAGAGAATCCACCGCCACCAGTCAACTTCTTTACTTCACGCTCTAGGTTTGGATCAAGTGAACCAAGGTCATTGGCTGCAATTGATACAAATGGTGAGACGCCAGGAATGTTAAGTTCAGGCAAAACAGTTTTAAGTGACTGTAAATTACCTGTGATATTGACAGGCAATCCGCCAACTACCGGCATACCGATAGCCTTAGCCGCATTCATTGCCATAGCACCAAGTTCACCGATGTAAGGAACGGTAACAATACGGTTGCCATTGGCATCAGTTTGTACAAAGGCTGGGTTATTCATACCTTGTTGTACTAACTGATAACGACGGAAAGCATCAGGATTTGAAAGGATTAAAGATCCAGCACGGCGCATAGCTTGCTCTTGCGCAAAGTAGAATGGCAAATAGTTGTTAGCCAACACAGAGAATTGTGTACGAAGTGCAGTATTGTGGATCTGAGGCACCATTGCAAAGGAAGCACGGGTCATAGCCAAGCGTGTTGCTTCTTCTTCGCTAATTACGCCATTATCCAAAGCCCATTGAAGGCTTTTCATTTCTTGCTTGACGTGGTTAAAAAACAAAGGTTGACGAGACATGTTATTGATGATTGGATCAATAATGTACTCAAAGCCATGTTGTGTAATGCGTTGTGCTAGGTTTGGTCCAGGCATAATGTCATAACGCTGACCAGCAACTGCCTTTGGAAGTAACTCAGGCTCAAGAGCCTTGATTTGCTCCAATGTAGGCTTTTGACCATTGGCAATCATTTCCATAAACTTTTGGTTGACGGCATTGCTAGCCAAGCCAGTCTTAGCATCTTCTACAGTACGACCTGTAAATAGGTTCTTCATGATGTCTACACGACGAGCGGAGAAAGCCGTTGGATCTTCGTTGATATATCCAGCCATAACATTACGCTCAGAAGCGTATGGATCAACTTTGGTAGGTGCGCCAAAGACTGATGGATTATCATGATTAAAGTCTAGTTTGCGAATACGGGCTTCATCCTTAAGACGAGCCACTTCCCATGCTTCATCGTATGTGGAACCTTTTTTAAGTTCAGCAAGAGCATCTTTAACAATTTGATTACGAGATGTTGTGGTTGCTGACTTTGAAAGTTCAGTAAAATAATGAAGGGCAAAAGAAGGATCTGTATTGCTGAAGTAAGAATAATCGCCACTTGGCATAGCAATACGACGCTTACCATCTTGACCAAGAATGTTAACCATCTGGCGCATCCACTCTTGCTGTTCAGCAGGAATGCCATAACCAGTAAATGTTGCTCCAGTAGCCATATGGCCTTTGGTTGCAATAGTAATACGAGCTGCTAGATCAAGGTCTTTTTCATCTGCTAACTTGTTTAATCCACCAGCAATAGCCTTACGAATAGGCTTGCCTTGTGCAGCATCGGCAGCGTTTTGTAGATATGCAACAGGATCAGCGCCTTCTGATAATGCGTGAATAGCATTTTCAACAATGTGTTGATCTTCACCAGCAGCAAGTTTGTAATTCATCTTAGCTGCGGCACCGGCAACTTTAGCCCTAGCAATGTCCATTGAACCAAAGCGGAAGATTGCTGGGATTAACTCAGATGCGGCAATACGCAGACCAAATCCACCAGTAAGTAGAGCGAGAGGCTTAAAAGCCTTGTCAATATAACGACGACCAAAGTCATCTATCTTACCGTATAACTTGCCGTATGTACCCATCTCGCGCATAGCGCCTTTGACAGCACGAAAGTCTGGCATAGTAAAGTAACCGCGTTGATCTTCAAAAGCACCTTGTGGTGATGATTTGCCATCAAATTCGGCAACAGATGCACGATTATCTGAGAGAAGACCTACGCCATAATTTTGTTTGTCAATTGGACCATGTACTAGCGCAGCGGACTTATCCATAATGCGTTGAGCAAGTGCTGGGTCATCTGGCAATCCAGCAGCCTTGTACATTTCATTGACTAGGCTTGAATAGATATCCTTCTTGTCAGCAATGTTTCCATTGATAAATTCTGTAGCCTTTTGCTTTGCCAATTGATCTGACAATGAGAAACGACCAATACGATAAACTGAGATAGCAGATGCTGGATCGTTTGGATCAAACTTTGTATTTGAAAGTTCAAGTGATTTACTGTCAATGTTGTATGGAAGGTAGCCACTAAATGTGCGTACCTTACCAGCAATAGCAGACTTCCAAGCATCCCCGTTAAATGGGCGTAGTGCTACAGGTAGAATTGTTTGACCAGTTCCACTGTTGACTACAGCACCAGTTGCAGGATCAACTGTTAGTTGCTCACCCTTACGAGGCAAAAAGAAGTTTGCTTGGTTGCCACGAAGATACAACTCATTATTGCTATCCCATTGACGCAGTTTGTCTGCTACATTAGATAGGGCGGCACGAACGACTGTACGGCTTGGAACCATTGTGGCTCCATTGACTGAGAAATTCTTCATCATTTCAGAGTCAGTTGTTGCTTGTAGGAAAACCTTGTGAATGTCATCTACTGTTACGGCAGAACCTGTAACTGCTGATGGCTTAAGATATTGAACTATTCCTTGTAAGCCAGGAAACTTTTGAGCAATATCTGCTTGAGCAAATCCAGCTTTGGCTGAGTCATTGAGAGTATCTGCAATACCCTTCAATGCGCGAACATATGTTCCGCCAGCATTACCAGCAAGGATGTTAGCAACTGTTGGATTTTTGCCAGCTTGATAAAGGCTATCTAGTTGATCTGGTGAAAATACACGTAAGCTGTTTTGACCTAGAAAATCTGTAATGCCATTCATTAGTCCACGCATTGGACCTTTAATGGTTGTAACTAATTTACCCTCTTCAGTGGTAAGCATCTTACCTTGAAGAATATCTGTGCGTGCTTTGCCAATGCCCATCAAAGGATCAAGTTTAAAGTCAAATGCGGCATCGCCAAGACCTGAAACTACTTTACCTACACCGGTATTAGTATTTTTTAAATCACCAAGACCAGGTACTTGTGCTGCGGCGTTAGCCAAATCACGACCAAAGGAAACTTGATAGTTAGGATTGGTAGCATCGGAAAGAGAATCACGATATGTTTTGCCAAATAATCCTGCAACGCCACGTTCTGCTTCTGCGGCTAAATCTGCGCCAAGTCCAGGTTGATCTATAAATGCGCCAAGAGTAGCGCCACCTGCCACACCAGCAGCAGCCATTAAGCCTTCTAAAGCTCCGTGGCGTACCCATACTGAGTGGATAAACTTGTAATCTTGTTGAATCTGTTGAAGTGGCTTATTAAGCCATGCCAAACCACCGCTAACAACTTTTGCTGCTCCACCAAATAATTGTTGCCATACGCCAGCACTATTGTTTGTTGCGGCATTGTCTTGAATAGCTTGTTGCATACTAGAGACATTTGTGGCATGAAGAACAGTAGTTGCTGTTCCATCTTGGTTTGGAGATGACGCTACATCGCTTGCTAGTCCAGGCTGTTGTGATAAGCCAGGATGGTTTGCAAGTGTTGTATTTATGTCATTGGCAGGTGTATTGATAACAGGTGCTACACCATTATTGATGTTTGGCGTACCTGGCATTAGTACCCCTGATTAAATCGCGCTGCTAGTGCCTTAAGTGCAGGAGATGCTTGTGGGTTTGACGCCATTGATTGAATGCCTTGTTTTGCAGTTTGATACTGAGCGATGTCAGGAGATTGCAAATTAAGGGCTGCTGGGCCAACGCCAGGACCTGCTGCTGCACCGGCAGTAACTGGTTCATTAGGACGTTGAGTATCGGCAAGCAAAGGTACTACTGGTTGTGCTTGTCCAGCTCCTTGAGCAGTAGGTGCAGATTGCTGAGCAGCATTGCGAACCTGTGCTGGTGTTGCTGGCTTTGGTGCTGGTGATGAAGAGAGTGGTGCTTGCTGTTGAAGCAGTGCCAATTCTTGTCCATCCCCGTAGTTAGGCATACCTGAGATATACCGTTGTGCTTGCTTTGATGCAGGTCCACCATCGGTGCGTTGGCTTAAAGCCCCTGGGCCTGATGACATTGCTGGATTTTTCGCCTGTGGCATAGTCATTCTCCCTCTTGTAGTGTCTCAATGGTCCGAGCCGCATACTCGTGAAAGTCTTTTTTGTCTTCCACGAAACTTGCTTGTGTGTCAAAAATATTAGTTAGTGCATTTGCAAAATTGGCAAACGCTATAAAAATATTAGAAATTAGATCAGCAAAAAGGGCAAACATGTCCCACTTGTTAAAACGAGTAGGGATATGCTCACCCTTTTGCATAATTTATTTTCCTGACGGCTTATTATCTGGATGATATTTTGTTGTATTATTTCCTGCTTGGCGTATTGGATTTGAATTTAAACTAGGTTGTGCTGGAGTTGATGCTTTTCCAGCAACAAATCCAACAGCTGCTCCTTTAGCTCTATCAGCAGCAGATGCAGAAGTTGTAACAGGTTTTGCGGCTGCTTGTGCGTTTGTTTGCGCACTTTCAACAGCGTTAAAACGTTTTGTATCTCCACTTTGTTGGTCGCCCAAACGTTGGGCTTCTGTTCTTTTGGGAGTTGTTAATTCTACTTTATCAGGGCTAGTTGTCGTAACTTTTGTCTTATCAACAGTACGAGAAACAGTTACTGGCTTATCTGAACTAACTTTAATAGATTTTGTTTCTCCGCCAGCTTTTCCTATTTTACCAGCAGGTGTAGATTCTGCTACTCTTTGAGCAACTTTATCTCCAATTTTAGCAGCGGCTACAGAACCGGCTTCTTCGGCTCCCTTGGCTAATAATCCACCACCCATTAAAGCAGGTACAACATTGGTAATAATTTTACCAGCAGTTGAATTTGGGTCAATAAGTGGTGGACGATTTTTAACTGGGAGCGGCTTATTTGCCGCCATAATTATTTAGCGCCTGGGTTTGTTCCGCGTGTAGCAGAAGGCTGTACGCTGTACTTAATGTCAGACTTGCCTGTTCCTACTGGACCAGACTTCTTTTGGATCTTTGTCTTCTGAGTTGTTGCATCAGATGAACCATGTCCACCTTGCATCTTTGGTGAAGGAACCTTTGTTGTAAGGCTTGCCTTCATTTGTGGGGCTACTTTAGCCATTTTTTTCTCCTATAGGTTTTGTGTGGAAACCAGTAGTACTAGACTGGTTGCCTTCTAGCAACATTGGCAGATAACTGCGGTGCGCCAGAAGATGAAAGTCCTGCTAATAGATTTTGCAGGGCAGATGGTTGCGCGCCACCTTGTGGTGCGCCTTGCGGCATAGGTACCCCAGCAGGAGCCTGTCCTGGGGCGCCTTGAGGCGCCGCACCAGCGGCTGCGACTTCTGGGGATTTTGGTTGTGGTGCAGGTGCGAAAGCAGCGGCAATAACATCTTCAATGTTATCTCCTGCTTGACGACCCTTAATCGCTGCGGCAATTGCATTGATTGCCTTTGAAGGGTCTTGTCCCTGCGCTGCAAGTGAAGGAATAGCATTTGCGTAAGCACCAACTGCCGCCATAAGCGAATCGCGTAGTGCTTCTACTTCAACCTTTTCTTCTTCTTGGGTTACGTTCATTTCCCAAGGCATTTGACGACGCAAGAAATCGCGTGAGATTAACTTATCTCCACGAGCTTGCAATCCAAATACCAAAGCACGGTTTGGATCTAGTCCAGCCATCATGCCGTAAGATACGTCACACCAGTAATCGCCTTGAATATCTTTCTTAGGTGTGTATGTAATTTCATAAGGCGCACCGGCATTTACACCGCGTACTTCCTTCTCAACATCACCAAAAAGTTTTTCATCCATCATGAAACAGATGCGCATAACGTGGCGAAATACTTCAGCAAATACTGCTTGAGCAGTTTTAACTTGAGTATCAAAGCCACCCATGAGTGCTTCTACACCACGGCCTGTAACGATAGAACCTGATTGCTGTCCTAGACGACCTTGTGGGTAACGTGCGCCAACGCGTAGTTCTTGATCTAGTTGTGCTGTCTCTTGAAATATTCCTGGTGGAATCTCAAGACCAACACGGCGAATCTTTTCAGGATTGGCAGAGCGGATAGTTGCATCTGGACCAATCTCAAGTACATTCACATCAGAAGGCAAAGCAAACGGAGCCTGTACAGATTTCTGTGCTGCTTCCAATTGAAGTGTAGCAAATCTAGCACGGGCTACTTGTAGCCACATAATATCATCAAATTGTCCGCGTTGATTCTCGTCAGAGTCAATACCAGGACGAGTAGCGATGACAATAGGCAATTCGCCAATGACATTTTTAGCACGATCTAGGATAAAGTTGTTACGCTCAGGGATGAATAGAACTAGTTCTTCTTTGTCCTGATAGCGATAGACTTCAAGGATACGCTCTGAGTTACGAGTCTCGTAAGGTCCTTTGATGACTGACTCATACTCAGGATAGTCATTGACCAACTCACGGACAGTCTTCTTGTAGCGACGTGTGTATGAGATTAACTTACCAAAACGATCATACTCTGGGTATGTTCCGATTGGGTTATCAATACGAATCATTGGGCGATTATTCTCATAATCAGGCTCAACGATAAATGCTAGCATTCCATAGGTAAGGTAACGGTCAGCACCTGTGTACATCAAAGTCTGAAGGTTTGCAGTATCACGATAGCCAGCGGCAATCATGGTGCGTTTATCGGCTTTCTTTCTAGCACGATCTGAGATAGCGTCTGTTGTATCGCAGTTGAATGCTGGAAGCGGAGCAATAACTTCTGCTACATCGCGTGCGGCAATATCAATGAAGTTAGCCACCATAGGCTTAGGAAATTCTTCAGGGAATTGTCCTGGAAATACTTGCTGAATGTCTCCTTGACGAATAGCAAGAAGATCAGCCCAGCGCGAATCGCGTGAATGGTAATGGTCGCGTAACTTGCGAACCTTGGTGCTTAGTTCACCAATTTCTATTGCCACTTAGGTATCCCCCGTTGCTTGCTAACTTTTCTTGAAGTTGTGAGTATTCTTCTAGGTTTACTACTCTGCGTGAAGCCAACTGATGGCGAGTAGCATATGGATTCTTTACAAACGATCCACCATATGCACCAGCCTGATTGATGTAGTCACGCATCTGTGTCTCAGCAAACCAGAGGGCCATTGGACCATCTTGCTTATTCTTCGTTCCTGCTGACCAAGTAATCAATTGCTCAATCAGTGCTTTGATATGTTCGTTGTCGGCCCGTGGCAATTCCAGAAGGTTATTCTTCATGTATTTGCCCTGGTTGTCGCACGAGCCGAATAGTGGTGCCATAGAGGCTACGCCAAATTCAAGATCCATTTTGTTGGCGCCTGTGTAATGCTGCACGAGGCGAATGCCGCGTGTTGCTAAAAATGAGTTGATCTTTTCGTCTTGAGTTAAGAATAGCTGGAAAGCATTCTTCTCAATAACCCAGACCTTTGGATTGTACTTCTCAGTCCAACTAAAGATTAGGTCGCGAATCTGTTGAGGCGTAGGTGCTGGCATCCGTGATGCCTCTAGCAAGTAACGCTTGCCTGTGGTTCTATCTCCTGAGATAATGACAGAGAAGGTGTCACCGGACATGGCTGGATCCATAGCAGCGACTATGTATTGGCTATTGAGATTATCAGGATGACCTGGCGCACCAGGAATCAGAGGACCAATAGCACGCATACCGCTGACAGAACCGCGTACACACTCAGGTGAGAAGATGGCAGTAGACTCAACATCTTGCTGCTGATAAACCATCGCCCACGTCTTTGGGTCAATCAATCCGCGACGGCGGCGAAGATGCGATCCATTCCAGCGCGGGTAAAGTCCATCGTTATCTGCTGGGGTAGTATCAGTATCCCAAGGACGATCTGACTTAGGCCAGAGGGTAATCCAGTCTTTTGGATCATCTTTAAATTCTAAGACTGCTGGCATAGCCAAGTATGTCCAAGGGCTGACGTTGTCTGGGTAACGCTCAGGGTTGCGCATTTCGCGGTAAAGATCCATTGGATCTACGCGAGTACCGACAACGAGAATCTTTCCAGTAGGACCGACACGAGTCAGTACTTCCTGTTGAATCCAGCGGATCTGCTTTTCATACTCACCAGCGTTGGCAAGGGTGACGCAGTCATCCAAAATAATAAGATCGGCACGTGCGCCGTAAATCTGTCCACCGATACCAAGGGCTTGAACGGTAGGATCTTTTTCACCTGATTCACGTTCTAGGTAGATCGTGTCGGCTGTCCACTTCTCAGCGGTAGCCTTAAAGCCTTCTACTGGCGCGTAGCGCCTTTGAAGTTCTGCCCATTGAGGTGATGTGAGTCTTTGCTTGATGGCGTAAAGAAATTCTTTAGCCATTGCCTGAGTCTTTGAAACGAGCTTGATACGAACATTGGGATTGGTGACAATCCGATAGGTTACGTAGTCAATGGAGACTGTCATGCTCTTGGCGTGCTCGGGCGGCATATTGACCAAGACGTAATTAGGAAATCCCTTTTCGTAGGTCATGTTGCCGTGGAGCCAAGCAGGCTCCCCTTCTTCTAGCAACGAGGTAATGTTGCGTTGATGGGGGAAGGTCTTGCTCATTAAATACTTGGCACGGAAATCCTCAAACGAGATTTCGGCGTCTTCATCAGCCACGACGCCTTTACGCTTTTGAATGACCCTAGACAGATCAATAGCTTCTTTAAACTGTGGGTCGCTAGAGCGATAGTACTCATAAGACTTGATAGACTTGCCGACTGCGCGGCAAGCATCCTCAACAGTCACTCCATCGGCAATCAGCGCGACAAGGCGCTTCTTTGCCTCTGGAGCCGAAAGGCTAGCCTCTGGGGCTAATTTGTATGAATTAGACTTTGGTTTACTCATAAACCTATTTCTCCTACCGCGAAGCGTTGCCTATGGGCAACACTTGGGTTATCTTTAGGGGGCGCCTTCAGCGCCTAACCCTATGGGTTAAAGGCAGCCCGTAGAGGCTGCCATTGGGTAAACCGTAGTTCGTCTCACCGGCATTGTTCGCTTGAGGCTCACCCTGCCGTGAGCCGAACGTTACCTGTGTAGATTATTTATATCCCTATATATACTAAGGCGGGATAAAGTCGTTTTATCCCGCATATGAGTGTGTGATGTTCGTCACACTCTTTAAAGTCAGTATTTTACGCCTACTTTGTAAAAAAGATTTTCGTCACACGGCCCTATATTTAGAAAAAATATTTGGGTGGATAGTACCAGTACCACACCGCCCACGTTAAAAACCCTCGGGTTGAACAACCCACGAAACGGGTTTGGGATTTGTGCGACAAGGCGGGCAAGCCCGACAATCCACGATTAGACGGCTACGATTACGGGTCAAATCGGATTGTTTGCCGTCCTTGTTGAGCCGTTAAAAGATGGTTAAGGGGGCAAAGTGGGGCTTTGTGGGTGTTATTAGGTTAATGTGGGGAGACTATAGAAACCACCCATAACCGCCCTCAACCATCCAAAACTTGCCTCACAACCGACCCACAACCCAAGACAAATAAAGGCGTTGACCCTCACAACATGACACCCAAGGGCAGACATTTGACCCATTGAGGAAGGGGCAGGGGCAGCCCAAAGGCTCACCCAAACCCCAATTTTCAGCTTGGTAGCCTTAAAACCTGGTAACCGGTTTGAGCGTGTTGAACTGTTTGACTTCTGCCCAAAAGGTGGGATGATTTTCCTAGTGGGAAACTCCCACACCTTGGAAGGAAACTAAAAATGCCTAAATACACACTCACGATTGGCTTTAATGCTTCACGCGAATTGACCGAAGAAGAACTTGGACAACTCCAACACGACACAATCGCGCAGATTGAAGAACCAACAACCGCAGAAGGAGAAGACGCGGATTACACAACCGAATTTCTCGGCTCTGACATAGACAAGGTGGCGGAATAATGCGCCTAACAAAACGCGGAAAAATTGCCCTCACCCTCGCCATTGTGGCGGGGGTTGTGGGCTTGTTGTGGCTTGTAGATCATGTTAATTGGATGGGCAACCATTGGTGTTTTCACTCTCTGATCGTCTGCGAATTCGGAAAGGGGAACTAATGGCAAGCAAAGAAAGTCCAAACTGCCAAACATGTCGCGGGGGATTCATTAAAGCCCACATTAGTGGACAAGATAGGATTCTATCCTGCCCTGATTGTAACTAAGGCGAAACGGGGCAACCCTGCCCCGTCTTGGCGTATCGCGCCAACTGACGAGCCTCGTCTGAACATATGGAAGGAATACAAATGGAAACAATGACAACCACACCCGCACAACAATTCGCGGATGATTACCTACTGATCGCGATGAACGATCAGAAAACTTACAATCGGCTTATGTCTTGGGCAGATAATCGCGAGGCTTACGCTCTCGCGGAGTTAATCAAAACAGACTACGAGGAAGAAATGGCGAACATAATCGGCGACAAAGACACCCCGCGCCATTGGATGGCTCGGCAGGCTTTGCTCTGCTGGGGCATTGAGCCTTTCATCTTGATTGCTCGCGATGTTTTAGCATCCAAAGCTGAAATTGTGGGCGCATAATGAGCCAAGAAGGACGCCTTGCTTATTGGAAAGCCAAAGCGGCTTTGTGTGAGAAATTATTTTATGAACAAATTCCCGACAAGGAAAAACAGGATGAAGCAGTAGAAAACTTAGCCCGCTTTATCCACGCGAACAGAGAGATAGACAGGCTCACCAATGGGGTGGACTTTGATTGGCTATACAACACTAACAAAACAGAAGGGGCAGGGCAATGAGCATAGATTTTTTTGGTTTGCTGGAAATGTATTTAGACGGCGACCCAAGCAAACACTCAGACGAGGACAAACTATCTGACATCCGAGATTTATTAAACGCTTACCACAAGGAAAATAAATAACCGACACGAGCAAGGCGCGGGGTGCTTGACTTACCTCGCGCCTTTGCCTATTGTTCAACCAAGCAAGCCCCGCATCGGCGGAGCTATTAAACAGAAAGAGCAGGAAAATGGAAGAAGAAATGTTTATTTGTAACTGCTACTCGCAATGCGGGTGTGAAAATCTAGTAGAAGATGAGGGAGAAGATTGCGAAGATTGTTTTGGCAATTGTACCCCGTTACCAATTAACGCTAACAAGGAAGGAATAGACCAATGAACGATTATCTAACGCGCTGTAATTGGTGCGAAACAAGGCAAGACGGAAACCTTAGCGACCTATGCGCTACGTGTGGAAAGCAAGGCTACATGATGGACTACAGAGAGAAGGCAGAAGCATGACACAGACACTGACAGAAAAACTAGGAGAGCGAGCTACTGACGCGCTTCACGAGGCTATTCGGATAGCATGGCAAGCCGGATACGAGCAAGCCCTGAAAGACGTAAATCAAGATAAGGACCTAGGCGGGGGACGTACTTTGCGCCTTGCTGTTGTCTCAAATATTGAGATGGATGACAGAGAGTGAGTACTATACATTTGGCACTAGTAGTTCTAGGTATGTGTGTATTTGGTGGGCTAATGGCCCTTTCACTTGTCTACATGTTAGAAAAGAAGGAAGATAATGAGTATTAAGCCAGGAGCAAGCCCCGCATGCGCGGAGCCAGGTATAGATCCGGAGCTATGGTTCCCTGACGCAACTAGCCTACGCACGCATAGCCCAGCAGATCGTCGCAAGTTTATAGATAAAGCGATATTTGCTATGCGTACATGCCAGCGTTGCCCACTATTTGCGGATAATTCATGTATAGAATACGCTATGGAAGACGCAGCTACCATAGATCATGGCATTTATGCCGCATCTCTACCCTTTGAAAGGCGCAAGGCAGTAGGACTAATACCGGAAGACTCCAACAAGTGGGAATTTATTGTAAGAAAAGCCGCGGACGATGAGGGAATACTCCCCACCTATATCGCCAAGAGAGAAAGGCCGAACCAATTACACGTTACATATTTCTCAAGAACAAAAAATACATTTACAGACGACGAACAATCGGGGCTGGCTTCCTAATACTAGTCGGCATATTTGCTGGCTTCTTCTGCCCTTGTGAGGCTGTTCATGACCATCTGGAGACGCCTAAGCACTACGCCAGAGCCTTGTATAATCAGCAAGGAGCTACGCGTGAGCAATGGATATGCCTGGATAAACTTTGGACGGCTGAGAGCCATTGGAATTACAAGGCACGCAACTCCAAAGGTGGTGCGCTGGGCATAGCCCAAGCATGGCCGGCAGAGAAGTATGAAGTAATGGGTGCTGATTACAAAACTAATTGGCAAACTCAAATACGATGGGGCTTGTTATACATCAAGCTACATTGGAAGAACGACGCTTGCGCGGCATTGCGCAACGAAAACAGAAAGGGATACTACTGATGGAATTACAAAAGCCAAAGGTGCTGATCCATATATTGGCAAAGGATAAGGAAAAGATCCTGCCTGAGTGGCTTAAGCGCAACCTAGATGACTTGGAATACCCACGCAACAGAGTCTATCTATATTTCAGAACCAATAATAATAACGACGCAACTGCGAATGTTATCCACAGATGGATAGACGATCAACAGGTGCGTCGTGAAAGCCCATTTACCTATGAAAGCGACAGATCATGGTATGAGTGGGCTTCTATTGAAGTAGATGACTCCGACATAGCTACGCCTGTACAGAACTACGGCGTACATGAGTGGAATGCCGAAAGGTTTAAGGCGCTGGGAGCGCTTCGCCAAGAAGGCATAGATAAAGCACGCTTTTGGGAGACAGACTTCTACTACACCTGCGACGTGGACAACTTTGTATTACCTCACACGCTCAAGAAATTAGTATCATACAATCAACCAGTGGTGGCACCCCTTATCCGCTACGCTCTAGGGAAAGAGGAACATAAGCCTTATGCCAACTACCACAATATTGCCAGCCCAACGGGTTACTATCAAGACAACTACGCGTATTATCGTATCCTCAACGGCGAAGTCAGAGGGCTTATCAAGTGTGACGTCGTTCACTGTACATATCTCATCCGTCAAGACATACTCCCAAAGATCAAGTATGTTGATGGAACCGATGACTATGAATACGTTATCTTTAGCCGACGCTTGCGAGAGCTTGGCATTACTCAATGGCTAGATAACACAGAGCTGTACGGCTATCTCACGCTTGACGAAGACGTGGATGCTTGTGTACAATGGATGGATAAACTTAAAGAAGCCTATGTAAACAACAGGATTGCCGCTCGCTAACCCTTCCAGGCTTGTAGCGGCAAGAGAAAAGCCACCGAGATTTATCGGTGGCTTTTGCTTTGGGTACTTCCCCTTACCCAAACCTATCTTTTAGGATGATCGGTGGTGTAGAAACCGGTGCCGTTGAACCTAACAGGTGAAGCTGAGTATACTCTGTTCATAGGCGTATTACAACATATCGGATCCGATGCCTCGGCATGGATACTACGCTCTACCTCATATTGCGTGGCGCACTTGGCGCATCTGTATTCATAACTAGGCATTACTTAGTCCAAATCTCAAAGCCAATGTACCAACGAAAAGCATTCATCATAAAGGCACGATCATGCGGGTCATAGTCAATACCAAAACCCCAGTAACTTGTTATGCCATGAAAGAATTTAATCTTCATTTAATACTCCCAACTTACATTCATCTACACAATTCCATATCAGTTCATAATATGAATGACCCAGTGATTTGCGTATCTCAGTATAGCAGTCTGGATGGTGGATCGGCTTCTCATACGTCATCTTCTGGCACCTCTGCTGTAAATGGTGACTGCCCACCTAAATGGTTGTTAAGCCTACGCAAAGCACCATCCACCTTGCGGTGTGCGGTAGTGTCGCTGACTTCCAACTCCTCTGCTATCTGGCTAAAGGTAAGTTGATGCTCAAACTTAAGCTGTAATACATCCCGATCCATCTCATCCAACTTGGCTAACGCCTTGCGAATGTCTAGCAATTGAACAACATAATTGCCACCTTCAGCGGGGTTACCACCACCGGATACGCGTGGCTTGGTAGCGTCGCGTGTCTCAACTACATCAGCCCATACAAATGGAAGTAATTCAGATAAAGTAATAGGTGAGTAGTAAGCCTCATCTTCAATAGAATATCCAAGTGATTGCGCTTTGCGCTTGCGACAATAACGATCAGCGTGCCTGGATAGTGTCTTACCAAGCTGCTTAATTCCACCCTTGTATTCTTCAGATGACTGTTCATGGTTAAGCCACTGCTTTACTTTTTTATCACGGCGCAAGATCCATACCATTAACTCTTGGCGTACATCAGACACGTCAAAGTATGTGTGATATTTGCGGTGAACAGTGCGTGCTACTTGAGACGCAATATCGGATGCTTCTTCTACCCAGTTATCCATAGATAGTCTCAGGTGGCTTAAGGTATTTTTGTTGAACAGCAAAGACTGGCGCACGCATAGTAGTGTTGTAGAACTGCTCTGTCTGCGCCTCATAGCCATACATCCAGCCATGAATACAAGCTACATAGTGCGTAGGTAAGGTTACCAAAAGGTACTTACGGGATGGATCATCGTCATGGTTGATGAGTAATTTACCGCTAGAGTAAGCCGTTGTGCGTACTTCAAACTCTCCAACATCGCCCATCTTACGCTCTTCAAATAAAGCAAATGGGTATTTATCCTGCCATCTAGCAATCGCTATCTCACCCAAGCAACCACTAATCTCACGCGCTACCTGCTCAACCCAAGTGGGAGCATGGCCTTGCGTAGCATCATTACCTTTGGCTCTGTTGTAATTAAAGCGAGCAACCGCTTCAATCGTGGCAAAAGATAAGTCGCCATGAGACATTTTAATTTCAATCATTACCAACGCCAAACCTTGCCGTCAACAACAAAACTATTTTTAACGATAGGTACGAGCTGCGGTACTACATTCTGCCCATCTACATGGAGAATGCCAAAACCTTTGTTCCAAGTAAACAAACCAGCTTTAATATAACGAGCATAGCGATAGTCCATGAGGTTACCAAGTTCCATGCCCCATACAGTTCTAGTCTTACCTGCCCAACCTTGTGTATGGTGTGTCAGTCCTGCTCTATGTGTATGTCCACAAGCAACCGACATACCAGCACGCTTAGCAAGACCCAATGCTGTAGCACCGGCAGTCGGTTGTACGTTACCTTCATCCCCGTGCATGAGTAGCCAGCCAGGAGCTATCTCAAATGGATCATGATGGTACTCAATACCAAGTTCATCTAAGCGTAAGAATTGTTCAATTTCTAATTCAGGTAAGCCAAGAAAGCCTGGCACCTTTGATTTAATTTTATTGTATAGTCTGTCGCTATGGTTACTGCGTACCATATGCTCAACAGTTAAATCCTCTAGTAACTTAACAGTAATGTCACGATGACGACCTAAATCCCGTTGCCACTCACCTTCCCCGCCTTCTTCCCATCGGCTAATCTGTGGGAAGTCAATCTCATCTCCACATGTAGCAACTACATCGGGTTGATAAGCACGAATGAATTTCTTGATAGCGTTGGTTGCGCCAACGTCATGGTATGGGCTTTGTAAGTCACTAAGGATAACTATTGTTTTCATTGTTTGGGCCAAGTACCTCTCTGTACCATTAGCGCAATCACGGCGTAGTTCGCCATATCTTTGAACGAGTCTTCAATAGACTCATGCTTAGGTGTTTCCTTGCTTGTGAACAAATTCTTGAGACGTTCAAACTTATCGCCAATGCGTACAAGAAGACCGTTGATAGGCCCACCATAAGCGTTATTAACATTACCTGGACCATAGTCCTGCTGTTTCGTAATAAGGAGATTACCAATTTCATCCATCACTTCCCAGACTGCGGATGCAAAGGCGGGATTTGAATTGTGATTTGATTTGGGCTTTGTATCTTCACTATGTTGAATCCCAAATCGGTCAATAACTTTAACGCTATTTCCATATCCTCGCTCACTCATTCATCTCCCCCTAGATCGTCGTTGAATTGCCCTCTAAAATAATAGTTTTTATCTGCTTCATTCAGCTCATAACAGTATATCACACGCTTGTTATCAGTAAGGTGTTGCACCATTTCAATCTGATCCAATACCCAAAAAATTTCTGGCACTTCTGCGCCATCCTTTGGGCCATACATAAAGGTGGGCATTCACTTGGCTTCCTGAATTAAGTTAACAGTTATCTTGCCACCGGTAAAAGAGTCGTATTTACTAGCGATTTGTAAGGCTTTTGTGATGATCTTGCGAGCCTTAACTGCATCGTCAATAAGTGTGCCACCGCCAAGAGCAGTCATAGCACCAAGAGCAAACTTCTCACCACTGCCAGCTACATAGAGATTGTCGGCGTTACGTTCCCATGAGTAGTCCTCATTGATGCAATAAAGTTTGCCTTTGACTGCCACAATAATAATGTTGTCATGCTCAACCGCAGACTCAGCCTTGCTAAATTCATAACCTGCATCTAAAAAAGCTTTACGAATGGCTGGAATAAGTTGCCTAGTAATGTACTTATCTATGTCCTTGCCATTGATTTGTGGTGGTACAAAGTCATGCTCAAGAATGTTGATGCCGCGTACTGACCCAGCCATAGCAAAAACAAGATTGTTATTCTTAAATACTTTGCCATTGGGTATATTGATACTAAAGCCATCCTCGCTAGAGGATTGAGAATCAGCTCCGATCATCACCCAATCAGGGCCTTCAATGGCGGCTATAGTTGTCACAAACGCTTACCAATCCACTCAACAACGTTGACGGTAACAGCGTTACCCATTTGCTTATAGCGGTGACTATCTGCCTGTTCGTCAGTCCAACCATCAGGAAAGCCTTGTAGTCTTTCACATTCAACTGGGGTAAGGCGACGTACATCTACATCATTTGCAACCATTGAAGTATTTAAACCACCTGTTCCCATAAAACTTGTAAGAGTATTCATTGTTTTGCCTTGAATTCTTGCGCCATCTGATCTATGTGGATGAAATATAATAACAGTAGCCCTTACATCACCATTGTCAAAAGCATTCAAAGTAGGTGCCACCCCCCCCTGTATCCACGTTTCATAGTCATCAACACTTTGCGCCCTACGGCTTTTCGTGAACCACAAGTTTATTCTCCGCCACGTATTGGTTTCCTATTCCCTTGTAATCTCTTGCTTGGAGCGTACCAACAATGTTTCGCTGCCCCCCCCCCAAGTCACCACCATTGGCTCTTAAAGTTCCAGTTCCTTCTTGATAATTAGCAAAGGATGATGGAGTAAAACCTTTAATAACAACATGTCCATTGTTAGCATCTTGATTTACTACTGATCCATGATGGTATAGCTCAGCTGGAATAGTGTTGGCAATATCTTTTCCACTGCCTAGTTCAACGCTACTTGTTCCAAGGCTGCTTGCAGTTTTTCTGGTAACTTTTTTCCTCGGTTGTTTGCTCGGCGTAGGATTCCCTCTGCCGCTTTCTGACTCAATGAATACCGGCTGTCTGCTTCTGTCAATAGTACTTCCGACAATGAAGACTCTACGGCGTCGTTGGGGTACTCCGAAGAATTGCGAATCCAAAACTCTCCACTCAATGTGGCGATACCCTGCGTTGGCCAATTCAGTGAGGACAACTCCGAAATCGCGTCCGTTGTTGCTTGATAGAAGTCCTGGCACGTTTTCCAAGACGATAGTTTGTGCTTTAACTTCTTGTGCAAATTGTATGGCGTCCCAAAATAATCCACTTCTTGTCCCAGCTCCTGCTCCAGCACGCTTGCCAGCGACGCTGACGTCTTGGCATGGGAATCCCCCGCAAACAATGTCAACTCGTCCAATTAAATCAATCTCCTTTGCCCATTCAATTGCTGTGGTTACATCATCATGCATCGGCACATCAGGCCAATGCTTCTTCAGTATCTTTTGTGCGTGTTTATCTATCTCTACTTGACCCACACAAGTATGTCCTGCTCGTTCAAAGCCAAGGTCAAACCCGCCTACCCCAGCAAATAAAGAAACAAATGTACTCATGCGTTAATTCTATCACGAAACCACTCAACACCATGGGTAAGAAACACCTCATTGACATCTTGATTATCTGGCAACATAACTACAGTTGCTTTGTCTAAATCTTCTTTGATCCTTTTAGCAAGTTCTTGTCCAGGATTTCTGCCGTCCTCTTTGACATCATTGTCAGCAAAAATGAGGACTTTTGAGTAGCCTTCAAATAGCTTTGGGAACCACGGTTTCCATTGAGACACTCCTGCAACACCAACTGATGGTATGCACACGATGCCCGAAAGAATGATTGTGTCAATCTCTCCCTCGCAAATGGCAATTGTGTCAGAGTATATGTGCAAGTCATTAACGTTAAATAGACCCACCTTTTGACCAGTCGGATATAAGTATTTTGGTGTGCCATCATCTATCGTCCTAAACTTCATTCCCACTACGCCAGTAGGCGTAAGATACGGAATACTTAATCTTCCAACAGAATGTTCATGCCCAGCACTAGGCTCCACGACGCTTCCAAGAAGGTACTTGGCTGCTATCGCTTCCGTTATGCCGCGTGCCTCTAGGTAAGAGAGAGCCTGTGGTGTGAGATTGAGATAGTATCTCTCGGCTGCTTCCGTGAGCAATTGCTTCTGCTCTGCGTTTAACATCTTTAAACTCCTTTATGTTTTCCATACGCGATACTACATCATATACATCACCAAGTATTTGGCAGACAAGACAGTTGTAGCCTTGCGTATCTAAGTTGTAAGCGGCACTAGCATGACTGTCGTCGTGCATAATGCACTTACATGGTATCCATCCATGGCGATGCATAACGCGTACACCATAATGCTCTAGCACTGTAGCTAGATCAGGCTTCAATACCACCTGTCACCTTCAACCATTGGTTTAAATCTTGTATGACCCAAGACTGATCCAGCGATGCCATACGCCTTTTGACGATGACATATGCAGGTGGCGCTGGATCAATCCCTCTAGCCTTGGCATAGTTGGCTGCCTCAGCTACAGCCTCTCGCCAAAATTGTGGCAGATCCATCTTTGCCGTTGCTTTTAATTCAAAGATATAAGGCGCACCTGCAACCATGCAGACTATGTCACCCTCATCATCTTTGCCAGCAAGACGCAGACGCTCCGCCATCAAACCTTTTAATCGTAGGAACTTTAATATTCCTGTTTCAAATGCTGAACCTTTGCGCTTGTTGTAACTACTCAATGTTGCTCCAACTGGTTCCGATAGCCAATGCTGCCCGATCTGGGTATAACAACATTCTACTTGCATCTGCCCACAAAGTGACGTATTGACTGCCGTCGGCACTGTTCTTTGCAAAACGATTCTTAACACAGGCAACACGAAATTCACCGGTAAATGGCACAAGTGCCACTGTCAAGATCATCTCAGGCAATTGAGCAATCTTTCCTTGGATTGCTTTACGAGCAGGTGGAATGTCGGGACGTCCCTCATTCTCGGTTGTGTGATGGAGAAGCAACACAGCAGCTTGTGTCTCACGAGCAATGTGGTGCATAGCCTTAGCAATCTCGCGTAGGCCAGACCATTCATCATTGTGCAGGGATACAACGTTCATCGCGTTGTCCACAATAATTAAATGCGGATACTCACCATATGCTTCCGCATAGGCACGTATGGATAAATCAATCTCATCTAATGTAGGTGATGGAGCAAAGTCAAACTGTAAATGCTTAATGCTCTCAAGCTCCTGACCATAAAAATCTTGACCAGTTCCTGAAGCAAATGCTTCTTCTACGCTTGAAACTCTATGCCCAGTTACCATTGCCGCAGAACGAATCGCGGTGGTATAACCATCTGTATCTGCTGAGATATACAGCGTAGGCACCTTCATCTGCACTGCCATATAGAGGGCTAATAAAGATTTACCGGCATTTGGTTGACCGGCAATCATTGTCAATTGCCCCCGCCTAAACCTAATCCCTTCCGCTGCTAGCGGTGGGAATAGGTCAGGCAGTAGTGCGTAATCATTGGTACTTTTCGCTGCCGCTTGGTGTAGTGACAGCATCCTAAATTATCTAACGAACTTAGGCTCGCATTGGTCAGGTGTACCCTTTGGTGAAGGGCAGAACCAACCCTTCCATGCCTTTGGTGCGCCTGGCTTTGACTCACGCCATACCAATGCACCGTGCTTACAATGTCCATCAGCAATGACTGCTTGTGTTGATGCAGGTGCTGATCCAACAACCTCTGCGTTAAATGAGCGTGCTACATAGCTAGCGGCATTAGCGCCACCACCAAGTGAACCGGATGTTGCTCCGATAAGAGTTGCAGTATCTTGGATAGTCGTTAGTTGACTTTCCAATTCCTTTTGATCTGCTGCGTAGATGTTGATTAAAGTTCCGTCAGCCAACTTAAAGTTAACTTGAAACTTTGTTGCTTCGCTTGCTGCCATTCTTTTTTCCTTCTTTCTTTATGTTTGCTAGTGGGTCGTAAATCTGGGCCAGTTGTCCACCTACTGCGTAACAGTAATCCTTTACGCCACAAGTGCCACATGACATGCCAATATTTGGCAAAAAAATTTCTGCCTGTAAGCCCCTCTCAAACTGAGAAAACAGTTCGGTGAATACAGGTATGGTCCAACGATCCAACCCAATGGCTTCTTCAAACTCTGCCTTGCGAGCTGAGTAGAAGTAGCCACGAGTCGGACGGATACCAAAAGTCATTTCCATCATACAAGCATAGACACCCAATTGCATTGCTGAGTCAGGTGTGTAGTTGCCTGTCTTAAAATCAATTACTGCTATCTCACCATTGGGCAAGGTAACAATTGCATCGGCAAAGCCTTTGATAGGAACATCACCAAAGGATTGATTGAAGCCAAGTTCAATTCCTGGTATGCCCTGAGGCGTTACCCAAATTTCAAACTGATTTTCACTCCAAGCGTTGATGAAATTAAAGAACATTTGCTTGCCGTTAACATCCCACCAAGCGCCATCTTCCTTATCAGGATTGGCTTTGGAAGCACGTCCACCACGACGCCAATCTTGTGGATTGGTACCGGTCTTCTCTTCTTGTTCAGCAATCTGCGCAGTAAACGCTTCTTGCCAAATCGTATCCCAAGTCATTCTATCTCTTTTCCAACTACTATCTCTAAGGCTTTCTTTAGCCCTACAATTGTAGCAGGATTAGTTTCTGTTTTAATTTCTTTCTGAATCAAATCGCCAAGTGCCTTACGCATAAGGACTTCAGCTTCAACAAAAGCCTGCTCAAAGGCAGCCTTGGTAATGATCTGTGCGCGTTTCTTTCCCATGTTATTCCTTGTCCAATTCTGTAACTACCTTAGCAATACTACCGCATTCAACACAGGTAGCATCTGTCATATACATGCCAATCTCATAATCCTCATCAAATTTACACTTAACGTTCCACCATTCAGAACCGCAATGGCAGACACGGATAGGTCCAAGTGAGCGTAGATCAGTGGCAAACATTAGAACGGTATGTCAACCGTGGTTGACTTGTCTTGTGCCTTATCAAACTGTTGTAGCAGATACTTTTCTGCCGCTGCGTGAAACGCAGATCCACCAACAAACCACCAAGCTGGTTCTGAAGGTGCTTGTAAACCACGTTCTAGTTGCCATGCTTTACCGCAACGTAGCCATGATGTAAATGAACTAAACGATCTATGTTGTATTGTTATTTCAGCCATGCGATAAGGGTAGCAGATAGGCATGAGAGGCGTGTCAAGTTAAGCCATTGGCGCGTCAAGTTGCGCCTATGGTTTGGAGTATGTGTACAATACGAGCGAAGCGAGTGCGACAGGGTAGAAGGCGGCAAGGCTGATAGCCTTCCAACGGGTAAAATGGCAAAAAAAATAACCCCCACCGAAGTGGGGGCTACGTTTGCTATTAAGTTTTACTTAGTTGATGCAGGTACAATCTTATGATCTACCGGTGGTAGTGTCTTATTAAACAAAGAATATGGATTGATGCGTGCTACGACTGGTCCAAGCACACCAACAAGAGCAGCCCAAGCAACATGCTTGAGATTGTGATTGCCAGTCTGGTAAATCGCTACACCAGCAGCAATAGTTGCGTATAGATAATGCTCAACAAGAGCCTTTTCACGTGATGATATTTTCATTTATTCTTCCTCTACATTGTCAACATATGGAGTATTCATGTGTGAAGCCTCTGGATCTTCTAACGGAGAACCATAAGGCTTGGGAGCAGCGGAGCCTGCTAAGGCTGCCGTCGCTACCATACCCAAATGTACAGGATCAAGAGAGAAATTGCTTGCTTTCCAAACCATCAAACCGGCAACGCTGCCAAGCACGGCAGTCTTAGGATTTGTATGGTCAATTTTAAATGGCATTATGAACCAGCCTTTGCCACCATGGAACTGTAAGTAAAGGCATCAATACCCTTACCCTTTACCTTAGCAAGACCTGGATACCTAGCCTGATAGACAGGCACAAGGGCTAGATCCTCTGCGGTTAATGTACCTAAAATTTGATTCTGAGGTAGCAATCCTGCGTTGGCTAAGGCTCTCTCTACAATTAAGGCTGCTTGGCTCTTAAAACCCACTTTAAAGGCGTTTGTGCCAGGGAATGGCGGGGCTACGATGACCGTTGGAGCCTTGACGCTAGGCGTAGATGAGCCGAGATTATTGTTCAAAGCCATTCCGCCACCACCAAGGGCTGTAGCGCCTGCAACTCCCGTTGCTAGCACCTTGTTTTTGGTAGGTACAGAAGGCTTGACAGGTGTTGGGTAGTTTGGTCTAGCAATAGCCATGACGTTCAACCAAGGGCGATGCCGGCGAAAGACGCCTATGCCGTTAGCTTGTGAGCCAGTGGCATGGTCAGGGCTGGTGTTAGCCTCAATGACTGTTAGCCCTGCCGTTGAACATTGCTCAAGAATACCGACATGCTCGGCTACGCCTTTGCCAGAAAAATCATAGAAGACAATATCGCCTGGACGGCCTGTTCCTTTAGGAACTATCTGGCTATGTTTCTGAAACCAACTTAAACCTACTGGGCAGTAACTAAATCCTTTGGGCGTTTCAGCAGCAACAAGTGCCGTCAATTGGGCTTGACTAAATACCCAACTAACAAACATGGCGCAGTAACTTTGGTTAGGCATTCCATACCAAGTGCCATATGGATTTTCGTTATTAGGTCCTTCAATAAAGCCGATTTGTTTTTGAGCAATGTTGACTATATCTAAGCCACTGCTCATTGCCAGATCAACCTCTCAGCCAAATCTCCTGGGGTACACAAATAATCTTTTTCAGCGATGACTAGCCCACCTTTGCGGTAGCACTCAGCTACCAACTCAGAGCAGATATAACCATTGCTTTGAGCAAGACGACTAATAATTCCTTTAGTTAATACTTTAAGTCCAAGGCTTCGCAAGGCTATATCAATGATAGTAAAGAAATCATATGGCTTGCCAACAGTTTCAAGGGCAGCGTTAATAATCTGCATCCGTTGGTTGTCATCTAGTTCTTCATGTTGGTTCCAAGCAATACTTGGATACTCAGCGGCTTTCTTTTTCTTTATTCCACGCGGATCAGCAGAGACAATGTCTCCGTTGCCGACATAGACAACAGCATGATTCCAACGAGAAAAAGTACCAAGACGAATAAGCCAACCAAAGAAACCATTGGTCTTAACCACTCCGTAATCACCAAATCTAGGTTCATATGTTGTCATTCATATCCTCAATAATGTCTTTCAAATGATCTAATTCTTGCTTCTCAAGTTTGAGAATGTGGCGTATGATGAGAGCATCTCGTTTAGTCTGCCCTATCATGGCAATACCAATGATAAGTTCTACGGTTACTGCTAGCCATGAGGCTAGATTCATCCATTTAATATATGCGTGTGTGTCTGTAAACCATGTAGGTTGAAGCCACCAAACAAAAGTAACACCAGACCATAGAACTACAAAAAACCAATTGCGGATAATGCCTTGGATCTTCCATGATACTTGCTCACTAAAGGTTAGTACATCACCGGTTGTTTCGTGGATATACTTTCGCTTTAATGGGTTAATCATTATGCTCCCTGACGTGTTGTTCAAACCTGCCATTAAGGACTGCTACATCAACTGCTATTTCTTGCTGACGCTCAACTAAAGTCTCAACCATTGGAATGACTTGCTTACGGATAGCATCATTAAGGGAGCCGCCTGAATTAGGTGTTACCTCATGCTTAATTGTCTGAAGGTCTTCAAATTCTTGCTTCATAACATTTTTAACACCATGCTTAAAAACGTACCATACGCCTGTAGCAGTTGCTCCAACAGTAAATACACCGTTGTAAAGGATGGTAGTTAAATCCGTGCTGGTCATTTGCAGTATTCCCTATCTGTTATACGGTACGGAACTGGACGTTAATTAACCCACCAAACCCTGTAAAGCGACGCTCGGGTGGAGTCATGCGAACAAACGTAAGGCTTTCAATAACCCCACGAACTGTTTCATTATTAGTAAAATCTTGAAGGATAACTACATCGCCATTAGATTCAACTGTTTCCAAAGCCTGAAGTCTTTCAGCAGCACGACCTTCATATCCGGTAGCCATGTTGTACTTATCGCCTTCAAAGTCATAGTTAAGTACTGGTATAGTAATAATGCGTTGACGGCGTACAGCTGGAAGTGCTTTAAGTTGATAGCCGTTGAATGAATCTTCTTGACCCACTTGCTGCCCTGATGCGGCAATCAATGTAAAGCGTAGGGCAATAGATTCTTTTGGTGCTAAATCGTATTGATCTAGCCCAGTAATGTCTTGGGTAAAGTCAAATGAATTATCTACTGTAATAACATCTGTAACGCTTTGGTTGGCATCTACAAATGAAAAAGTTAACTTGCCAATGAGGGGCAATGTTTGACGCAATTTAGCCAATTCAAAGTGCTTATCCTCAAGGGTAAAGTATCGGATCTGACCAGTCTGTAGGTAACCTGAGGTAACCAGTGTGTTTGATTGTAAGTAAATGCCAGTAGCGGCTACGCCAATAGCCAACTTACCTGTCTTGCCAATGGTGACTACCTGAGATGCTTCAGCTGTTGAAGGCACACGCAAGTGTGTGGCATACGCCACTTGGTTTGGTGACAATTGACGGCTTAAATCAAGTTTGACTAAGCCAGAAGAAAAGGTTCCATCGCCATTGTCAATGTAATTTGAGACGGTGCAATAGGCAAACCTGTCTTGAAAGGTAATTGACTTAACTGGCAAACCATTAAGATTAGTTCCTTGGGCTGGATCATAGCCATTGGTAATAACAGAGATTGGACCATAGGTAATATAACCATTGGAGTAAAATCCTGATGTATCAATTTCACCTACACGCACACCTTTGTTAGTGCCAAAGACCATGTACTTGCCAACGTAAGATCCAATAGCATAGACAATTTCACCCTTTGGCATATCCGCTGCCGTCAAAGCGCGGGTAAGAAGCGGTACTGCACCTGATGTATCAAGGACTAGGCGAAAGATGCTAGATGAATCTCCAACATATCCTGAAACATAAATGTTGTTTGGTCCTTCACAAATACCAGTCCATACCCAGTTTGTATCAGGATGAGCATAGATAGGAAGATTGTTGTTGCTTGCAAGAGTAACTGTTCCGCTTGCGCTAGCTTGGCTAACTGCGGCGTTGTTCAAGAAGAATACAACCGATGTGCTGTTAGGCACAGCCGTTACTGACCATGTGCCATTGTAAGGAGAACCAACAGAGGCTACGGTAATCAAGGAACCAACTGCAAAGTTGTGAGCCGATGTAAGGGTAAGAGTGGCATTGTATGAGCCATCTACCTTGCTGGTTGCTACAGTAAATGATGTGATTGGTTGTACTTCAAATAGGTAATTGTTAATACCGGCAATAAGGCGTTGCTTAACCCAACCTAATTTAACAGTAGTAACTGTTCCCACCATAGATGGGTGGGTAAAGATTGATGTGCCGTTAGTGGCGCCAGTAAGTGGGCCGCGATAGATGCCTGTGGCATTAGCGGCATAGTAGTTAAGACCATCTTGGGCTACAGATAGAATCGTGCCTGATCCGCCCCATGTCAAGGTTGTGGTTGTACCAGCAGCCGTTGTGCGGTAGAGGGTAGATCCATCTGACCAAATAACTAGATCAACACCATTGACATCGGTAGCTCCGACCATGATTGGTGTGCCACCTGGAGTGGTAGATATTTTAGTTACATCCGGTAGTAGTGTTACTTTGCCAATATTAAATACATCTACACCAGCTGATTTGGTAAAGCGTAGCCCAACTGTGTCGCCTTCAATTGGCTCCTCATAGCGGATACCAGCTCCGTAATGAAATGAGGATTGGCTACGAAGCCACCAACCTGTGAGCGTCTGCTCACCTGGTTCCTTCTGTTGGTCAATCTGTTGCTTGCGATACTGGGCAGTCTCACGCTTGTATGGGTATTCTTTTGATACGCCAAGGAAGAATGGCAAGCCAGCAATGGCACAGTCATAGTTATTACTTGTATTGAAGTATGTATTGCCAGCATTGGCGGGTTGACCAATTGGATCAACAGGACGTTCTGCAATATGTAAATAACCGTCGTCGCCTATAGCCACCTATACTCCTTAGTTTAAGTCCAATAAAAAAGCCCCGCACTTGGCGGGGCTGGGTAATGCTTGGTGTTACTTAGATAGAGCCGCAATCTCATCGGCTGTTAGACCGAGAGCCGCTAGTTTAGCCTGAGCCGCAGCCTTGTCTGCTTCTACCTTTGCTGCTTCTGCTTCTGCCGCAGCCTTCTGGTCTGCTGCTGCTTGAGCGGCAACAGCCTGTGCTGCAATCTCGTCAGCGGTTAAATCGCGATATGTTACCTCGCCTGTTTCGCAATTAACTTCAACTGCTTGTGGTGTATCTGCCATTGTGTTTCTCCTTAGTTATGAGTTTTTAATACCGTAAAGGTAAAAGGTTGAGTATTGATTTATATTTGCGCCATTTCCACTTACCGAAATTGAAGTAATTGCTGCTGTATTTGACCATAAACACGCGTCTAAATCTAAAGAAACTAAACTAGTGTTTCCTTCTTGCACATTGTCGGAAGATAAAGATTTGTAATTGCTTGAAGCGTAATTTGGAATATAAATATCATTACTGGCAAAATCATTTGCGGTAGGATAGCCGTTTATTGCCCAGTTAAAATAAGAACCACTTGCAGAAGCAGAACTTGTTGATGCACCGTTGCCATAAAGCAATTTTTCTGAATAACCACTAGAAGAACCATTAAATTGCAGGTACGGAGAATTAACAGAGTTAATGCTTGCTTTTAGTAACAAATCTGTATAAGTAGCAGGAATAGACGAAAAGGTAACGCTTGCCACACCGCCTGAACCGACTGTGTTAGAAGCGATAAGTGTTGGGCCTTTAGTCATTATGCACTCGCAATTCCGTAGAGGGAGAAGGTTGAGCCGATTGTATAATTAGAACCAGCAAATACTGTCATTGAAGTAATTGCAGAAGTGTTACGCCAAAGATTAACATAAGCAGTAACTTCACCAACAACAACACCTGCTCTACTAAGAGCAGTTTTATAAGTAGTTGTATTTGAATAATTTTGAATATTTGTTATTGATACACCTTGACCATTTGTGGACATATAACCACAATCGCAAGAAGTTGCGTTACTAGCCCTACCACTTACTGCACTACCACCATTTCCATACATAAATGTTTGTGAGTAATTACTACCAGTATCGCCATTAAATTGTAGTCTAACTGCTGCACCAGTTCCGCCAGCATTAAGTGAATAATTTACAACCAACACCAAATCCGTATAGCCCTGCGGGATAGAGTTAAAGGTTACAGATGAAGCGGCTGAGGCTAAAGTCTGTGTTTGAATAGGTTGATATGTTATTCCAGCAGCCATATTATTTCACCCCATAAAGTGCAAAAGTTGAGTATTGTGCCAAATTAGCACTTGAGCCATTTGAATAAAGAGTGACGGATGTTGTAGCAGATGTATTCATCCACAAACCGCTTGCATAAAAAATATAACCACTACCATTTCCGTCAGCACCACCCAATGAACGAGTTGTTTTATATTTATTAGTGTTGGCATAATCTAAAATGTCAATAATAAGAGCATTAAATACTCCTGAACTTTGATTTGGGCCGGGAACGGGAGCGGCATAAATATCATTTGTAGTTGTATTGTTATCGCTATAAACACTACTGCCATCTCCATACAAAACGTGACGAGAATAATTATTTCCAGTATCGCCGTTTAATCTAAAATGGATTTGATCATATCCTGCACTTGTTTCTCTACTAATGCCTCTAATTTGCAAATGCGTATAAGTGCTAGGAATAGAAGCAAATGTAATACTGCTTGCTCCACCTGAACCTACTGTTGTTGTGGCAATAGAATAATAATCCGAAGAACTAATAATCGGTATGCCTAAATGCCCCGATATTTGCGAGGCGTATATGCCGAGTATGGGTGACATTTAAGCCAAGTCTCCAATCACAAGCCAGTTATTTGCACTGGTCTGAATTGCAGTAGCCGCTGAATATTGTACGCGAGTCTTTGGAGCAGTTGCCGTAGCACCAGTTGATGTAATAGTCACACCGCTTCCTTGAGTAATAGTTGTCTGACCAGCGCCAATCTGTGCGAAGTTTAACACAGTTCCTACGGGAAATGCCACTGATGAGTTAGGTGGGATAGTCACCGTGTTGGCAGAGGCGTTAGACAAAGTAACAAGGGTGTTATTGCCATCGCCCAAGACAAAGGTATATGAAGCAGTTTGGGCGTTAACCGCAACTGTCGGTGTAATGCTAGCGTTAGTCAGCAGTGAGACGGCCATTAGAGTGTTACTCCTGTCGCTACAAAATCGGTATTTCCTGTGGTTGAATAGACTGAAACTACATCTCCGCTAGCCAATGTCCAGCCAGGAGTTTCCTGCAAGGTGGAGTTAGCAGCCAAGGTGAAGTTGTAGTAAAGGTAGTAAGCACTTCCGCCAGACTTGGTAATGCTGATACGGATTGAATCGTTTGTTCCGCCCTTATTGCAGGCGTTGAATGAACCTACGATAGAGCCGTTAGTTGACCCTGTAACGAGGGTAGAAGTACCCGCCGCTGAAGGCGTTACGTTTCCTAGTACGACATATGCTGTAGCCATTATGCTAAGTCTCCAATCAATGTGAAGGTATTGGTTCCTGTGCAAACAATTGTGGCTGCACTGTATTGTGCCCGTAACTTAGTTCCAGTCCCTGTAAAGGTAGACGTTCCATCTCCCTGTACGGTTACCTGTCCTGCGCCAATTTGCTGGATGTTGATCTGTTGACCAGTAGTAAATGTAGCTGATGGGATGGTCAAAGTTATTGCAGATGAGTTAGATAAGGTAACTAGCTTGCTAGCATCTGTTGATGCGATTGTATAAGTAGTGCCAGTTTGAGCGTTAATAACAAGGTTTGCAAAAACCAACGGGCCTGAACCTACTTCATCGGTTACAGCCGCTGCTAAGTTAGCAGAAGTTGGTGTGCCAAGGAATGTGGCTATGCCAGTTCCAAGACCAGAAATGGCTGTTGAAATTGGCAAGTTAGTAACAGTGTTACTTGCACCTGAGATAGTTTTATTAGTCAGTGTCTGAGCATCGGTAGATCCTACGATGGCACCAGTTACGCCATGGACAACTGTGCTAGACGCCACATGGTCTTGAAAGTCTGTCATGTCTTGTGCCACTAGCACGTGGCGTACAACAGCTCCTACAGCATGGCTTGTAGCAGATGATCCATTGTAACCACGGGTAATAGTAAGGGTTGTACCAGATGCTCCGGTAACAAGCACTAATTCCTCTGAGGCTGTGTTGTAGTCAAGAGCTACTACAAATGGGTATGAGCCAGGGTAGCCAATAGGCGAGCTAGATAATGTTACCGATGTAGATGAGGAAGTGATAGATGAGGCGACTGTATTGTCAACCGCATTAGCACTGTAATAACGTCTTGTTGCTGTCGTCATTGGCTATCCTTAGAGTGTGTAGTGAGTGCGAGGTGGATACTGCTCTTGTAGGCGACGTACTTCAATAAGTAGACGTTGCTGGTACATCTGTTGAATCATTCTGCCGATATTGGCTGCTGAGCCAATTGGATCGTTTGCTTGTTGCGCATCGGCTTCTGCGGTAGCCGCTGGTACACGACCAAGGTCTAGGTACATTGCTGTACGGTAAGCAGCACCAAGAACAATTACTTCACGGGCTGAGTCTGGCAAGCCACTGAGTTGAGCAAAATCATCTGTATCGTATTGAAGGGTAGAAGGCTTTTTGGTGTAAGTAACCATAATGGTACGACCAGGAATAATTCCTTCGCGGATAGAAATTGTCTTACCGCTGTTCCATGTCAATGGGTTAGCCATACGATCTACACGATAGTGGCGAATTGGTAGCCATTCCTTAGAAGGCCCAATGGTCTGCCAAGAAGCACCAAGAATATCAATTGCCTCTTGAGGCAAGACATAGGTTGTTACCGCTGCTTGGAATTTAAAGGTTGTGTAATAGACGCCAAACAGATCAGGGTATACAGCATCAATTGCTAGGTTAATATTGCGGCGAATAACGCTGCGTGGAAATGATGGTGTAATTGTGACACGAGTACCAGCGGTATGGATTGTAGCCACTGTATCTCTAAAGCCACGACCATATGCTGGGATGGTTGCTGTGTTGGTTGTACGGTCAAACTTGTCTACCCAAATCAACTCATCGTCAATCTCAACCAAACCACGAGTCAATACAGTTCCATCGGCAACCTGAAAGGTTAAGTCAGTGGCACCCATTGCTGAAGTGAGGTATGTAGCTTGATCTTGACGGTTAGTGTAACCGGTAAGGGCAAGGGCAGTCTCGTTAATAATGTCAATAAATTTTGTCATGAACTAATCCTTGCTGCGGCTTCGGCTTCGCCAATACCATAGGTACCAGCAAGGGCGTTTAATACACCAGGTGTATCTAGATAATAATTTTTTCCACCATTACGATTTGCGTAAATAAGATTAAGCGCATCAATACCACGAGTAGCCTTATGACCAGGAATGGCAATGTCAGCCCATTTTACGCAAGCACCATTAAAATCATATTGTGGTACGCCACGAACAATGGTGCCAGCCAAACGATTTATATGATACACAGTAGATAAGCCACCGTAGTTTGCCATTTACTTACCCTTCTTATGACCTTTGTTTTTGTGGTATTTCACAACTGCTGCTACACCTTGTTGAATGGTTTTAGCGCCAGCCTTTTTAGTTAAATCAATATTAGGGCCTTTGTTGTCTGGGTGAACCACATGCACATTACCCTTTTGGATAACAACTTTGTGATTAACACCCGCAGCCTTAATTGTCGCCATTACTTAGATCCGCTGTTCCCAACATTATTGGTTCCGCCAACGCCCTCATATTGTCCATAAGGAGTCTTTGTTGGCTTGCCTGTTAGCTTGTCATTTAACTTACCAATTGCTGTTGAATTGCAACCGCATTCTGCGCACATATTACTTACCACCCTTTTTTACTGGAAGAACCTTCTTGAGGTTTGGATTTGCTTTCTTTGCTGCTGGGCTTGCCTTACGAGTTGCAGATGCAAGAATTGCACCAGCACGCTCCATAGGAATGCCTTGTTTCTTTGCAATATTCTTTTGAGCGGCTTTAAAGCCCATACCCTTTTTAACTGCTGCCATTTACTTACCCTTCTTGATTTTTGCTACAAGGGCTTTATCCATTTTGGCATCAGCCTTAGCAGATGGTTTCTTTTTATCCATTGCTGTGTCAGCCTTTTTGAAGGCTGCCTTTTGCTTAGTGTTTAATCCTTTTGTAACTTTGGCGTCTTGCTTCTTATCAGCCTTTTCGCTATAAGCCATTTATACTACCCCTGTCTCTTTCATTACCTTTGCAGATTGCTTGGTAATCTTGGATGCTGCTGGCATAGATTCTGCATTAAATGCAACGCCTAGTTTGTCACTAGCCTCTTTTGCTTCAGCAACTGCTTTCATTGTTGTACCCGCTGGTTGGATACCTTGTGAACGAGCATCTGCATAAGCATCTAACTCTGCTGTCCACTTCTTATCAGACATAGAATCTGATCTGCCGGCATCACCAGTGGAAAGTTCTAGCGTGCCGATCTTGCAGCCAAAGCAACCATCTACATAGGTTGTATGGTCTTTATGACCAGTCTCAAAAACTACATGTGGAAATGGTTTATCTGAAACTACATCGCACTCTGTGCAACCGTACTTGACTACGATCCAATCGTGCTTTTCGTTAAATCCAAATTCAAGAACTTTGTCCTTGTGTTGATGGTCCATTCTTCACCTGTCTAAAAAATTGTAGGTTGCGTTGAATACGCTCTGTTTCTTCGCCATTACCCTTAACAGCATTCTCAGCAAAGACAATTGCTTCGTCAATATGCTTAAGGTTGTAAGCGGCGATTGAGGCAAGATCAAAAGCCTTCCAATCCCATACCGCTGATTCGTAGCAGTAGTGGACTGATCTAGGCCGTTCCAAAACATTGACACAAGCATCTAAGCATCTCGGCCAGTTCTGTTGGCGATAGGCATTGATAGCCACGCCATACCATGATTCACCTTCACGGGGAAGAAGTTGTACACCTTTGTCATACCATTGGGTAGCTTCATTTTCACGACCCAATTGATGAGCAGCCTCACCTGCCCATCGGCAGACAGCGGCTTGTTCTACATCCCAGCCATTAAGCGGAAGTTGTTTCTCAGCTGCTGAGATGACATCTTCCCACTTATGGTGGAAATAATATTCGCGGCACATATATGTCCACATACGAGCATCGTGTGGATTTTCTTTTACCGCTAATTCAAGTAAAGTTAAGTATTGTCCTCTGGACTTACTATTGTCTGGTAGGTGTTGGATAACGGCATTGCGTATGTCGCAGTCTCGTGTCTCTCCGTTGCCGTACCACAGTTGCACTTCATGGCATGGGTATTTCCATACCCATCCAAATCGTGAATGGAGTCTGTCTCGTTCCCATTTTTGACCAGTATCCATGTTGACCCAGCCAAGATGTGAACCTGGTATCCACTTTTGTTTGACTTTCTTAAAGAAGGTCGGTTCTGGAACTTCGTCCATATCCAAGATAAGGCAGACATCAGCATCCTCTGGGACAAGTGATAAGGCTGTGTTGCGAGCCACATCAAAGCGAAATGGATCTAAATGTATTTGATGAACGGTTATACCTAGTTCACGCATTTTATCTTGACTACCATCGGTAGAACCTGTGTCAACTACAATGCGATAATCCGCATCTTTTGTAGCTTCTGCGTAACGCTCAATATGTTTAATTTCATTTTTACAAATGGAATAAACGGCTATCTTGGGCATACGCTATTCTATCACATAGCCCCAAGCCAAAGCATATCAACTAACGCCGATGCACTTGGGCCTGTTGCTCCCGTGCTTCCCGTAGAACCAGTTGCCCCTGTTTGTCCAGTAGCCCCCGTCGCTCCAGTCTGACCATTGCTTCCAGTATTACCTGTCGGCCCTGTTGGTCCTGTTGCGCCAGTCGCTCCCGTAGATCCATTTGAACCTGTGTTACCTGTGGCTCCTGTGGCACCTGTTGCTCCCGTCGGTCCAAGTATGGTGTACATAATTTGTTCAACGTGAAGATTCACGCTTGGAGATGCAGGACGAGTCGGAGATGAACCAGCAGCAATTGCTAGTAATTCCATATAAGTGTTTTGTGATGACCAGTAGAACTGGATGTAGTCACCAGCATTAACTGTTACTAAGTCTTCAATGTTTGCAAGGACTTGGTTGTTAACGCCAGAGGTTGTAAAGACTGCGGTTGATTGAGTCACAGCAGTTCCGTTAAGGGCATACCAAACGTTTACTTGGTAGTTGCTTCCACCGCCAGTGGTGATGAATTGACCTAAAAGGTTTACTGAGTAAGTACCAGCATAGGCAAAAGTAATTTGGCTAGATGAGACGATGCTTACGCCACTTGAGCCAGCATCGGTGTTAATAGTAATAAGGTTGGCGCTAGTAGCGCCTGTATTGGTCTGAGTGGTAGTATCGTAAAAGTTACCGTAATGGCCTAGCGTACCGCCTGCACCAGTGGCACCAGTTGCACCTGTTACGCCTGCGCCAGTATTACCTGTTGCGCCAGTTGGACCTGTATTACCAGTTAATCCTGTTGGGCCTGTTGGACCAGTCGTTCCAGTTGAGCCTGTGTTTCCCGTAGCACCCGTTGGTCCTGTAGACCCTGTGTTACCAATAGCGCCAGTGGCACCAGTGGAACCAGTAGGACCAGTATTGCCGGTAGCACCTGTTGCACCTGTGTTTCCCTGAGAACCTGTATTGCCTTGGGAGCCTGTCGCTCCAGTAGCACCTGTCGCACCAGTATTACCAGTTAATCCTGTTGAACCAGTTGGTCCAGTGGCACCCGTAGCACCAGTATTTCCACTGGCTCCCGTAGCACCCGTTGCTCCAGTTGATCCAGTTGATCCAGCGCTTCCTGTAGCACCAGTTGAACCTGTTGCACCAGTAGATCCAGTAGAGCCTGTGGCTCCTGAACCTGTTGCTCCAGTTGCGCCTGTGGCACCTGTAGTTCCATTTGAGCCACTTGCTCCTTGAATACCTTGTGGACCTACTGGTCCAAGTTCTATTATTACTGGTTGCTGAGAACCAACGTTATAAACGTTTGTGGATACTGGGATTTCAACAACGGATATGCTATTTACGCTAATAGCCATTATTGATTCACACTCGCTACCACGATAAAGTTACCAGTCAAAATCTGATATACAATTCCGCCTGAACTTGTTAGGTTCAAAG
>Ga0208744_1000096_pt1 | contig 41212 bp, 42 predicted proteins | sample CryBogCBH24Aug09_FD_184620 | JGI IMG/M metagenome (GOLD analysis project Ga0208744, IMG submission 184620) | Freshwater microbial communities from Crystal Bog, Wisconsin, USA - CBH24Aug09 (SPAdes) (version 2) | ecosystem: Environmental > Aquatic > Freshwater > Lake | place: Crystal Bog...
CTGATTTTTAATTGGCCAGGCAAGGGAGCCGACAATCTGAAACCAGTCCTTATCCTTTTTTGCACTTGTCTTGGTGCACTCTTGCTGGTGACTAACGTGCTTCGTCACTACCACCTTGAGGTCGACACAAATCCCTCAGTCGGTATCAATTTGCAGCGCTCACCCGCCATGCCCTTTGGCTATCAGTTAGTCGGTCTGGCGCTGACGACGGGCGTTACGGCTGGGCAGGATACTTACGATTTGATTCATGATTTTCGTCTTGCTTTGGTTAAACGTCGGGCGGTGCGCCAAGAGCGTAAAGCTAAAAGAAAACCCACGAAGCAATTGAACGGCCTTGCGCTTCTTCAAGGTTTTATTAAATAGTTACCCCTGCGCCACAAAAATAAAATATAGTCAGTATCACCTAGTGAGCCAGTAACTAATAATAATGACCCACTGGCGAGTCACTTCTGACAAACTCATGCCGTTAGGCACGCGGGGATAAATGGATCGCACAGAACGCTTCTATAAGATTCAAGCCATGCTGATGGCTAAGCCCTCAGTCACCATGAAGCAAATGCAAGACGCGCTCGAAGTATCGCGCGCGACTCTTAATCGGGACTTAGCTTATATGCGGGATCGGCTTGGTATCCCTTTCGCTTGGGATGCTGGGTTACGAGGCTACGCACTTACTCGCCAGCAGTCAACGGATAAGACGTTTGAGTTGCCGGGTGTTTGGTTTAATCAGCAAGAGATTCATTCGTTACTCACCATGATTGAGCTGATCGCCAAGCTTGAACCAGGTGGACTGCTGTTGCCGCACATCAAGCCCTTCAAGGCACGGCTGGAAGGCTTACTAGACCAGGGGGTGGGTGGCTCTAAAGAAGCGATGAATCGAATTCGAATTCTGCCCATGGCGCAACGCCAAGTATCTAGTGACTATTTTCAATTAGTGACTCACGCTTTAGTGCAGCGCAAACGGCTGGATATCAAACACTACGCGCGTCACACAGGGCAGGATACTGATCGACAAATATCGCCACAACGCTTGGTGTATTACCGTGACAATTGGTATCTCGATGCCTATTGTCATCTGCGTGAAGATTTACGTAGCTTTTCTCTGGATGCCCTTAAAGGTGTCCACATCACTGAAAAAGCTGCCAAGAATGTTGATGAAGCCAAACTGCGTGAGGTGTTTGAGACAAGTTACGGTATTTTCTCAGGTAAGGATCATCACGTGGCCAAGCTTAAGTTCACCCCCTTCAGAGCCCAGTGGGTCTCCCGCGAGGTCTGGCATCCAGAGCAGGTCGGTCAGGTTGATGCAGACGGTAGCTACACCCTTGAAGTCCCCTACGGTGAGGACTGGGAGCTCATTCAAGACATCTTGCGCCAAGGTCCCGATGTTGAAGTGTTAGCGCCGGCTGCCTTAAAGAAGAAAGTTAAAGAGACGCTAAAAAACATGCTGCGGCTCTATTGATTGTCTGAATTTACTGACACCCCGGTCCCGCAAGATCAATCTACGCCTTATGGAGACAGTCATGAGTACATCCAAGTCAAATAATGACTTTATAGATGCTTTCATTGAAAGCATTCAAACAGAAGGGCAATCTCTGGATGAATTGCCCGGCAGTTACGGTGAATTCGGGCTCGTTGCAACTAACCCTGTACCAACCTTCTCCGTTATCGGTAGCGGTCAGTATCTAGAGCAGCTAAGAACTTTAGACGGACAGCCAATCAAATTCAAACGCGTTGGCTCGCGTGTTGCCGAAAACTTCCCCGATACTCCAGTGGACAAATATCGTATTGAAAGCGCTTCAGGTGAAGAATTACCCGACGTTTACCTTTGTATGTACCACAAGCAAAACTCAACCAAAGCGCCAACAGGCTTTTATCTTGAGCCATAGAAACCTAATAACGCTGTGCAGTGCACCTAGTCTAGTTCTATCAATTCTTAACTAACTTTATAGAGAGTTATCAATAAACATGAATGAAATCAAATGCCCACATTGTGCTAAAGCTTTCAAGATCGATGAGGCTGGCTACGCGGATATCTTGAAACAAGTGCGGGACGATGATTTCAACCATCAGCTGCACGAAAGACTCGAGCTTGCGGAGAAGAGTAAGCAGAGCGCCATTGAACTTGCCATGTCTCGAGCCGCTACTGAGTTGCAGAAAGCTGAGGCGGCTAAAGACAGCGTGATTCAAGACCTGAACGCTAAACTTGATGCAGCCCAGTCGGCACAAAAGCTCGCCTTGGCAGAAGCCCTAAGCGCAGTCGAAAAACAACGTGACGAACTTGCCCATAAGCTTGAGCAGGCTGCACTGGAGAAGGCTGCGGCGGCCCAGCTTGCTGATGCAAAACGGGTAAGCGAATTACGGCAGACTGCTGCAGCTAAGGATACCGAGATCCAAAGCTTGAGGGCTCAGCTTGAAACCGTCGAAATCAGGCAGAAGCTTGCTTTGGCTGAAGCTATTAGTGTGGTCGAAAAACAGCGCGACGAGGTGACAAATAGCCTCCAAAAGGCAGAGCTTGAGAAGCAGCTGGTTGAACAAGCGCTAAAAAGTCAGTACGAGACTCAGATCAAGGACCGAGATGACGCGATCGAGCGCCTCAAGGATATGAAAGCTCGCTTATCTACAAAAATGGTAGGTGAGACGCTGGAGCAGCATTGCGAGATTGAGTTCAACAAAATTCGCGCGACAGCGTTTCAGAGGGCCTATTTTGAAAAAGACAATGACGCGCGTAGCGGCAGTAAAGGTGACTATATCTTTAAAGACTCTGATGAGGCCGGTGTTGAAATTGTCTCGATTATGTTCGAAATGAAGAACGAGAGTGATCACACTGCTACCAAGAGCAAAAACGAAGATTTTCTTAAAGAACTCGATAAAGATCGAAATGAGAAGGGCTGTGAGTATGCAGTGCTGGTCTCTCTGCTCGAGCCCGATAATGACCTCTACAACAGCGGCATCGTGGATGTGTCTCATCGCTATCCCAAGATGTATGTGGTTAGACCTCAGTTTTTTATTCCCATCATCACGCTGCTTCGTAATGCCGCATTGAACTCACTGAAGTACAAGTCAGAGCTCGCTCAGATTAAGCTGCAGAGCATTGACATAACGAACTTCGAAACCGAGCTGAATAATTTCAAGACTGGATTTGCAAGGAATTACTCTCTCGCTTCGAAGCATTTTGAGACTGCGATTTCCGAGATTGAGAAGTCTATCGATCATTTGCAGAAAACAAAAGAAGCCCTACAAGCGACGAGTAACAACCTACGTCTTGCGAATGATAAATCGCAGGCGGTAACGATCAAGAGGCTCACCAGAGGCAATCCCACGATGACGCAACGGTTTGCCGAGTTACCACAAGCAGATGCAAACCAAGATCCAGTAGAGGATTAATTTATTTCATCATGGTATTGATCGCGCCTTTGTTATTCTCATTTGTCATACACAACGGGCGTCGAAATGGCTAAATACTTGAGGACGATGAGTGAATTGAACTGCAGGCAGCTAGGGCTAAATAATATTCGCGATCTTTGACAATAGACCAATGATGGCGAAGAGGGTCGTGATTTGTATGCTCATACAGAGAATAAATTTGCGGTCAAAATCTTTGCGTAATTCAAGAATTGCCGTATTGATTTCAGAAAATTTACGATCAAAGTCGGCTCTCAGTCCCGCAACCAAGCGATCCATCCGATCCATGGTTTCTGCGGTTTGCCTTGCCAAATCTTCGCGCGTGGCAAGGGTAGGGATGATAGCTTCAAGCTTGGCCAGTCTAGTTTCCATTTAGTATTACCTTGAGTGCGTGAATCTTGTGTAATTTTAGTTTGAGCGAGGTCTAAAACTGCTGGCGCACTGCACTATTTTTTGTATCAAAATGTTTCAAAACCACACTCCATATCACACACTAACAACGCCTGTGTCATCACGTTAGGGATAGTTGACACGCCGTGTAGAGCTCCAATCAATCCACAAACAATACGGGCGTTGGTATCAGTATCACCGCCGCCAAGTAAGGTTTCGGTGATTGCGGTTTCGTCAGCAAGCGTTTGCGCGGCGGCTTCAAGGGCGCCTATACGGTCACCTGGGTGCATCACCAGATGTCTGATCGCCAAGACATACGCTTCGTTCGCGTACTGGCACGAAAGGTTAGGGTAGGTGAGTTGGCAGTCGAGCATGCGACAAAAAATGTTGCATAAAAAAGTTCACACGGCTGCTACTTCAAGCCGCGCTAAGTCCTCGCCTTCACCCAGCATTTCAGTAAACAGCGCTGTCAAATCAAACTGATTTGACATGATATTTTTCATGGCTATTAATACAGGCCGTACGTATTGCTCCTCAGATAGTTGTGCCATTGAAAAGCGTTCTGTTTTGGCTTGCCAGACCAGGTATTGCTCTAACTCTTCAGGGTGTTGCTTGATTACTTCAAGCAATAATTCACTACTTTCAATAGCCTCTTGTGATGGTTCTTTGTTTTTTGGGGCTTTCAGCTCTGCAATTCTGATTGCCTTTTTGAGGTCATCGAGTTCTGCGACGTAGGTTCGCAAATTAGCAACCGATTTCCCCTCGTCGTCTCGTAAAGACCATATTTGACATTGGCCACGCTGACAGCTGTAGGCGTAAGATGAGACACAGTTATCCATCTTCTTACCTTCTATGGCAAGTGCTCGCGCGGTTGCCATGGGGTGTACAACTAAGCTACCCAATTGAATAGGCTCTTTTAAAATAGTGGGCCAGGTCCCTGTTTTGACGTTCGAGAGCGAAGCATCGCAAATTCTTTCAGCTTGTAGATAGGCGTCATCCCAATGAGACGCCAGCTTGGCTAGAGTGGGGAGGCCTAACTTCTCAATAAGGGCGATTTGTAAGCATGTTGCTCTCAAGTCGGCTTCGGTGTGTGAATGTTTACCGCGCAAAACGTATCTGGATATTTGCGCCCAAGCTGCCAAAAGCGATTCCAGCGCAATCTGGGTGTCTCGCCACCTCTGTCCTGTAAAAAGTCGACGAGCGTAATCATTGGTGAGGCACTGATCCAATATGCTGCGATTGAGTGGCGTCTTCACCGGTAATTGAGTCAAGTCATAAATACGTCTGATCAACGATTTAAATCCTGCCCACTGCTCGGCATTATTGGGTACTTTTTCTAATGGGATATTTGAGAACAAGGGCCATAAGGTTTCAGGATTGTTCAGATGTTTACCGATCCGGTCATTGATCTCTACAAAAGAAAACTTATTTAAACGCCTGAGTAATGCTACTGAGATATTGAAACGACTGGCTAACACTGGGGCTAGGGCACTTCTTGTATCGATTGCTTTTCTTACGTCGTGATAACTGTTTAGCAGGATTCGATCTACTAAAAATGGAAAGCTCTGTAGCGCTTGCTGCCTGGCCAACCTGATTTGAGGGTCCTCGTCTTGTAAATAGTTATAGAGCGCACATCTGAATACGCCAGTGGTTGAGGACAACTCCATACTTAAAGGCTCAAGCTCTTGCTTGATTGAAGACAGGCGATCAGCGAGGTGAGTTTTTATGTTGGTTTTTAGTTCTGACCGAAAGTCCTCTGAATAATTTGCACCATTTAAAGAGGCGACTGTATCCATCACGGACGACTGCAACCATTCTTGGCAGCCCCAGCGGGATTGATCAAAGATATTCTCGTCCAACCAGCTTACGTTGAACTCGTATTCAAGCTTACGCTTGTCTTGTATGGCCGTCACTTCTGGGAATAAAGCCACTCGGTCTAGTGCTTGCCCAAGAGCTTCTAACCAATCGCGCTCTGGCAAGGCTCGTTGTTTGACTTCAAATTTGCCAAGTCGACCAAGAGGGGATTTAACCAGCACACGAAAAGTCGTTATCGAATAAGGCCTAAGAACCCTAGGCGCGTGTGAGGGTATACAGAAAGCCGAAACGCTAGCTTCAAGTTTGGTGTGCATGAGTAAATTTGTAAGTGACTTACGCCAATTTACTGCACAGGTTGTGTCATCAGGTGAGACACTGCGTTCAGCTTTAAACTAAGCGGAGCCCTTTTTGATGAGAGTTGGAATAGAAGATGATCATTACAGATTCACAAGTACATATCTGGGAGGCTCATCGGCCTGATCGTCCGTGGCCTGCCGAGGAGATCGCGAAAAAAGTATTCGTCGCAGCCGAGGGTGCGCGACCCCATCGAGAGGAGCCCGTTAGCGCAGACGAGATGCTGAGTGTCATGAATAGTGCACAGGTGTCGCGTGCAATTATTGTCCCCCCGTCGCCTGTTGGTGACAATAATTTGTCTGCTTTAGACGCTGCTGCCAAGTATCCGGACCGCTATGCTGTCATGGGGCGCTTTGATCCCAGTGCGCCCGACGCACGTAATCGTTTGCAAGGGTGGTTGGGGCAACCACAGATGCTTGGCATTCGCATGACCTTTCATAAGCCAAAATGGGCTAGTTGGCTGGATGATGGCTCTATTGACTGGTTTTGGGCGGATTGTGAAAAGCTTGCGATCCCCATTATGCTGTTGATACCTGGGCGCATGGATGTTATTGACAGGCTGGCTTCTCGTCACCCGGATTTAAAACTCATTCTTGACCATATGGGGCGACCGAGCGGTAAAAGGGATGATGACTGTTTTGCTGACCTAGGCGTGATGCTCAACCTCGCAAAACACCCCAACGTCTCAGTAAAGGCATCTTCAGCTCCTTGCTACAGCACCGAGCCGTATCCCTATAAAAATATCGAACCTTATCTGCGTCAGATTTTTGACGCGTTTGGCCCCACGCGCACAATGTGGGGATCTGACTTTTCAAGGCTTCCCTGCACTTATACTGAGTGCGTGAATCATTTTCTTCACGAACTTAGCTTCTTGCATGACGATGATCTAAGCTGGGTAATGAGCAAAGCGATTTCAGAAATTCTTAAATGGCCAGAACCAAAAACATCATGATAATTTTAAAAACGACATTTCTAATTCGATGGTCAGCTAGACTGCTGTTGACGAGTGGCCTGGCTGTGTTTCTCATTGCAGCTAACTGCTCGGCAGCCGTGGGCGACGATTATCCGAATAAGCCGATTCATCTGATTATTCCATTCCCACCTGGTGGTGCGGTAGACATCTTAGGCCGACTAATCGGCCAGAGCTTGTCAGAGCAATTTAATCAATCAGTCATTATCGAAAATCGGCCAGGCGCGAATGGCAATATCGCCATGGAAGCACTCGCCAAAATGCCGGCTGATGGCTACTCACTGTTAATTGGTGGCAACGGCATCGCCACCAATAGTCTGCTATATCCCAAGTCAACCTATCGGATGCCACAAGATTTCTCAACGATTGGTTATGTTGGGCGTGCACCGCTAATAATGGTTGTGCCCGATCAAGCCCCTTATCAGTCGCTTGGGGACGTTATTGCAGCAGCTAAGAAAAATCCAGGTGCCGTAACATTCGCCTCAGCAGGCAGCGGGAGTTCTGCTCATTTGGGGGCTGAGCTCTTGAGCTACGCCACCAAAATTGAGCTCACACATATTGCCTACAAAGGTGGTGCGCCAGCTATTGTTGACCTTGTCGGCAACCGCGTGTCCTTCATGTTGCTTGATCTCGCGCAAGCCTTGCCTCAGTTGCAAACCGGTCGGTTACGAGCGATCGTAGTCGGCACTTCAGAAAAATTAGACGTACTGCCTAAGGTGCCGAGTATGACTGATGCGGGGTACCCCCAGATCGAAGCAACTGTCTGGTGGGGGCTCATTGGTCCGGCAAATATCCCAGAGGCTATTGCAAACAAAATAAATGCTGGCCTGAACCGTGCACTGACGGACCCTGCCATCGTCAAGAAACTAACAGAGTTCGGCGTGACACCTAAACCAGGCACGATTCAGCAATTTCACAGCTATATTCTGAGTGAAATCAATAAATGGTCTGAAGTGATGAAAAACGTCAAAATCAAAGACGATTAATACTCGCTGCCGAGGCATAAGGTGTTTTGCCTCAGCGAAAACCACAATAATCCTTGCTAACTCAAGCGCTCTCAACCAATCAGTTGACGGCGCTTTTTAGTTCAAGCACCTCAGCAGGACACTGCCTGATCAGCGGCGCTATGTCTGACTGAGTCCCTTTAAGCCAGGTCTCATAGCTATCAGGATTCAGTATTACCACCATGCGTTTTTCGTCTTGTGGCTTGTGCAATAGCTTAAACAGCGGGTGGTCATCCGCGTTAACGGTCAGCATGGTGTAGCTCTCGACCCAACCAGTGGGTGAACGCCACGCTGACCATATCCCTGCAACACCCATTGGTTCTCCATCCGCTCTCGATACCTCTGCGGGGACGGCCTTACCCGATCGCCAGTCAGGCTCAAATACTGACATTGCAGGGATGATGCAGCGTTGAGCTTTTCTCCAGGCATCTCTGAACGTGGGCTTCTCTGCAATCGTTTCGCTTCTGGCATTGAAGGTACCCTTGACCTTACCGTCTTTAGACCAGTGCGGGATTAAGCCCCAATGCCCAGTAACCGCCTCACGAGCCGGCACGGCTTCATCGCCAACATCCGCGTGTGGGTGAGAGCGGATGAAGAGACCTTCATAGCCTGGCCACATGTCGGGCTTGCCAATGGTTGTCAGTGGCCCAAGCCCAAAGATGTTACGTAACTGATTGATATGAGTGACGGGTTTGTAGTGGCTACACATATTTGCTTGTGATTCGACTCATCAGGCTATTTGTTTTATTTTGTAACACGGTCTCGGTTAGCGTTCTAATGGGATTGACCTGAATTAAGGGGCCGAATATTGTTCGGTTGTTTTCGATTAATTCAGTATTCAGTTGGCAAACATGTCACAGGGCCTTAAAATGAGGCCATGCACGTCTGGGTCTTGTCCATGGCAAGACAGATAATTTTGTCTACCTTACCTGTCATCAATGTCAAATTCAATCATCGATTCTGCTACGAAGGGCGCGGCTAGTGCGTTCTGGGATAAGCTCGTGCAGCATTTCGAGGTTAGTCGCACTGTGCTTTTTGGTAGCCGAGCTCGAAATACACATTCAGACGAAAGCGATGCTGACATTGCTGTGATACTACGTGGTGTAGTGGGCAAATTTATTGAAACAAAGTTTGCGATGGATGACTTAGCGTACGAAGTACTTTTAGATACGGGTGTACGAATCCAACCATTACCAATTTGGCAAGAAGAGTGGGATCATCCCGAGCTTTACTCTAATCCTCTGCTGATTCGTAATATTCAAAAAGACGGCATACCAATTGACCGCTAACGAGCTTTTTGACAAAGTCACAAGTATCCAGTTGAGATTGAGCAGGCACAATGGGCGGTCAATGAGGCTAAGATCTTTATCGATGCGCTGAGATCGTTGTCAGCAGTTTAAGAAGTATGTCGACTGTTAGGAGATTGTTTTCTCCTGCGTTACCCAGTAAGCTTAAAGAAAACATTCAATAACGGCTGGGGACATCATGCTAAAGAAAATCGCCTATTCGTTTTTATTCTTCCTACTGTGCGCGCAATCAGCTTTTGCAGCGGCTGCAGTCAATCAGGTTGAATTAACCTGGATGTCGATTGCCAATTGGTACATCAAGATTGGCGATACAAAAATCATGATGGATGCTTACATCACACGCGTCCCCGGGCCTCCGTTCTTTTATGCCCCAAAGAGTCTCCCTGAAGATCCCTATGCGTTCACCACAAAATCTTATGGTGTCGACACAGCCTCAATCAAAAAAGTAAAAGACGCAGTGCTTGGCAAAGGCGCCTTGGATTACATGATGGTTGGACATAGTCATTTTGATCACAGCTGGGATGCCCCCATGTGGTCTAAGTTGACTGGGGCAAAAATGATTGGTGGTGTGTCCACTTGTTTTCAAGCAGAGGCACAGGGCGTTAAATCCAGCCAGTGTCAGAGTGTCAGTGGTGGTGAAAAAATCGCGCTAAATGACAGCACAGATGTGTATGTCGTGCGTTTTAATCATAGTGGTAACAATAAAAACCCCATTCAACATTTTGCACGAGAGCTCTATCAACCCCCAACGCCTGATGCCAAAGGTCAATATCGCGCAGGGGTAGGTGAAGACTATCCAAACGGCGGCGGTAACAGAGCCTACTTATTTGTGGTCAACACTGACAAAGGCAAAGTCAGTTTCTTTATCAACAGTTCTGCCAGTGCTTACGATCTTGATAAAGATATTGTTGTCGATGGTGTTAATTATGGTTCACCAATCGAAGATTTAAAAATAGCGATGAAGGCTGCTGGTCTTGACAAGGTTGATGTCTGGATCGGTGCCGGCGGTAAACCAGTGGCTGAAATCGTTGTCCCTGTGCTTCATCCAAAAGTGTATATCCCTCATCACTGGGATGGCCTCTTTAACTCATTCTGGAAAGGTATCCCTTATCCTTACAAAGATAACGACCTAGCCGATTACTTGAAACGTGAAGCGATTGAACTGATTCCTCAAAAGCAATACTTTGATTCCTACTCGCTGACTGCTACGGGTACGCATTTGACAGCCAACCATAGCGTGAAAGCGAAACTCGGTTTTCATGATGAGCAGAAATTCAGTGCAACGATGCTCAATTCAATTAAACATATGGCTTCAACGAGTGCGGGCGATGATTGTGGCGAGACTGTGATCCGGCCTTCAATTTTGAGTATTATTCTGGCCCTCAACATATTTTTTAAATAAGGTCACATTAAAGGTTTAAGAGGTATCGCCATCGATACCGCCTTACGACTTGCAGCTTTTTTCGGCATCGACGCGAAAAGCTGGATCAACCTGCAGACGCACTACGATACAGAGCTTGCATGTCACGCAATGGGCTAGGATTTCAGCGAAGATCCAATTAACACCATTAAACGTGTTACAACAAATCAACAATACAAACCGTAGACAAATCACTTCTGTCTGATGTTTCTTGATGTACGCGGTTCAATCCCAGTAATTCAAAGGAAACTGAAATGACGTCAAATGCAACTTGCCCCGTGATGTCCGGGGCTAATACTGAAACTAGTCAAGGTCCTATGGCTTGGTGGCCTAAGTCGCTTAATCTCGACATTCTTCATCAGCATGACGCTAAAACCAATCCAATGGGGTCCGCTTTTAACTATCGAAGAGAGTTAAAAAAGCTGGATGTAAAAGCGCTTAAGCGGGATGTAAAAAAGTTGCTGACGACGAGCCAAGACTGGTGGCCAGCTGACTGGGGTCATTATGGCGGACTGATGATCCGGATGGCTTGGCACTCGGCTGGTACTTACAGAATTGCCGACGGGCGTGGTGGTGCAGGTACTGGTAATCAACGTTTTGCGCCACTTAATTCCTGGCCAGACAATACTAATCTCGATAAGGCGCGACGCTTGCTATGGCCGATCAAGAAAAAATACGGCAATCAGCTTAGCTGGGCGGATTTGATTGTTTTCGCTGGCACGATGGCTTACGAATCCATGGGTCATAAAACCTTTGGTTTTTCTTTTGGACGAGAAGATATCTGGCATCCGCAAAAGGATATTTACTGGGGTTCTGAAAAAGAATGGCTGCAAAAAAGCGGCGGCGAAGGCAGCAGATACTCAGGTGAGCGTGATCTCACCAATCCCTTGGCGGCAGTAATGATGGGCTTGATCTATGTGAACCCTGAAGGCGTTGATGGCCAGCCAGATCCAATCAAAACTGCCCATGACATTCGCATCACATTTGCAAGAATGGCGATGAATGATGAGGAGACCGTCGCGTTGACTGCAGGCGGCCATACTGTGGGTAAGGCTCATGGTAATGGCAATGCCGCCAAACTAGGCCCAGCACCTGAGGCGGCCTCGCTCGAAGAACAAGGTCTTGGCTGGATTAACGAAGAGACGAGTGGCATTGGTCGCGACGCAGTGACCAGCGGGCTTGAAGGAGCCTGGACAACCAATCCTACCCAATGGGATAACGGTTATTTTGAGATGCTACTCACTCACGACTGGGAGCTCAAAAAAAGCCCAGCTGGTGCGTGGCAATACGAGCCCGTAAAAATCAAAGAGAAAGATAAGCCCATTGATGCAACCGATCCGTCAATCCGCCGCATGCCCATCATGACCGATGCGGATATGGCGATGAAAATGGATCCAGCTTATCGAAAAATCGCTGAACGCTTTTATCAGGATCCAGCTTACTTTTCAGAGACGTTCGCCCGAGCCTGGTTTAAGTTGACCCATCGCGATATGGGCCCTAAAGCTAGATACTTTGGCCCGGATGTCCCCAAAGAAAGTTTGATTTGGCAAGACCCTATCCCAGCTGGTCGTAAAACATATGATTTGAAAATGGTAACGGCTGAGCTCAAAGCCAGCGGCTTATCCAATAGCGAGATGATTGCAACAGCTTGGGATAGTGCCCGCACTTTTCGTGGGTCAGATAAGCGAGGTGGTGCTAACGGGGCTCGCATCCGTCTGGCCCCTCAAAAAGATTGGCTTGGCAATGAGCCTGAGCGTTTGTCTAAAGCACTGGCAGTCTACGAGGCCATTGCTAAAAAAACAAAAGCGAGTATCGCTGACATCATTGTGCTTGCTGGCAATATTGGTATTGAAGAGGCCGCTAAAGCAGGGGGCTTCAACATCAAAGTGCCGTTTACGCCCGGACGTGGCGATGCGACTCAAGCGATGACGGACGTCGAGTCTTTTGAGGTTTTAGAGCCAGTCGCGGATGGTTATCGGAACTGGTTAAAAGAAAATTATGCGGTGACACCTGAAGAACTGCTGTTAGATCGTACGCAATTGATGGGGCTAACAGCCCAGGAGATGACGGTATTGGTTGGTGGTATGCGTGTGCTCGGCACCAACTATGGGGGCTCAAAACACGGTGTGTTCACGAGTAAAAAAGGGGTTCTCAGTAACGACTTTTTTGTCAACCTTACTGACATGAACTACTTGTGGAAACCAACGGGTCGTAACAGCTACGATATTGTCAATCGCAACACCGGTAAAACCAAGTGGACGGCGACCAGAGTCGATTTGGTGTTTGGCTCAAACTCGATACTACGGGCTTATGCTGAAGTCTACGCTCAAGATGACAACAAGAAAAAGTTTGTCGAAGATTTTGTTGCTGCATGGGCTAAGGTGATGAATGCTGATTTATTCCATTAATCTTTGACCTTTGCAGACTAGTTAATAGTTTGAGTCAGCTATCCCGTTTGATCTGTCTCTAATAGAAACATGCAAAAAAAACAGGCCGTCGAAAACTCACGACGGCCTGATTTATTTGGTACTAACCGAAGGTCTTACTTGGGATTGAAATCAATGTGACTGACAAAGTTAATTTTGCCATTTTCATTCTTGATGATGTTATAGCCATGCAGTCCATCGCCGTTGGCATCGAAGTTATAGGTTCCCTCTACGCCTTTATAGCCCTTGATCGCGTGCAAGGCCTTTTTAATATCTTCTGGCTTCGTACTCTTGGCGTTATTGATTGCCAAAGCATAAAGTTTCACGGCGTCATAGGACCAGCTTGAGTAATTGTCCGCAATGATCTTGTACTTTTCTTCGTACTTTTTAGCGAAAGCGGTCGTCTCTGGGCTTGAGGCGGCAGCGTAATCGGCTACTGAATACGTGCCATATAGAGCTTCTCCGGCTAGCTTGATGGCAGTGTCAGTTGACAAAGAGGCAGAACCAAGCCAAGTTGCAGTGACCCCTAACTGTCGCAATTGCTTGGCAAAAATACCTACGTCAGGTGAATTGGTGATGTAAGACGCAACAATATCCGCGCCTGATTGCTTGATCGCCAGAACGATTTGGGTGAAGTCCTGCGAGTTGCTGGTGAAACCCTGTATTGTTACTGGCGTGATGCCCAGCTCTTTTAACGCTTCAACCAGATTGTTCTTACCGCCATTACCAAACGCATCCGTGGCATGCATCACAGCCCACTTCTTGAGCTTGAGTGTGTTGACACCATAATCTGCAATCACTCTAGCCGAGTAGCCATCGTTTGGCCGAGCTCTGAACAGCCAGGGATTATTGGTGTGAGTCAGTGTGTAATCGGTGCCGCCCATAATCATGGGGATGCCGGTTTTCATGACAGTAGGGCCCATCGCCTGAATTTGTGTGCTGCGAATTGACCCAATCAGTGCGGTCAAATCACCTGGGCTGGTTAACTTGGACAGCGCCAGGACAGATCCGGGATTCGTACTCTGGTTATCCTCGATTTTTAGCTCGAACTGACGACCAAGCACTCCACCCGCGGCATTGACCTCTTCGACGGCCATCTTGGCGCCGTTGATTTGATAGATGCCGGCCTCTGCATTGGCCCCCGAACTTTCTGCCACCAGACCGAGTTTGATGGTGTCAGCCGCTTGGGTTTGCCCGGACAGTGCCAGTAAAACCGTTGCGCACAGCATAAGTGTCTTGATTTTCATGTAAGTCTCCTGTTTTATGTTACTCGTCAAACGCAACTTCACCATTGATACTGTTCTTACTTACGCGTGCCCGCCAAGGTAAGCTGCACGTACTTCTTCGTTATTAAGCAGCTGCTCGGGTGTGCCTTGAACGGTGATGGATCCGGTCACCATGACATAGCCTCGATCTGCAACTGACAAAGCCATATGGGCATTTTGCTCGACTAAAAGCACCGTGGTGCCACGCGCGCGGATTGTTCGAATCGTCGCGAACAACTGTTGCACAATGATCGGGGCAAGACCCAAAGACGGCTCGTCAAGCAACAACAGCTTTGGCTTTGACATCAAGCCGCGAGCCACCGCCAGCATTTGCTGCTGTCCACCCGACAGGCTCCAGCCAAGAGCCGTAGACAGTCTTTTAAGATCAGGGAAAATTTCAAACATATCTTCAACTTCGGCATTCATTTGTGCTCTGGACAAACGACCCCGTGCGCAGGTACCAATCATGATATTTTCAGTGACCGTAAGGCCCGGAAAAATCCTTCGGCCTTCTGGCACGTGCGCGATACCGAGTTTGACGATGTCCTCTGGCTTGGTGTGAGCAATCGACTTCCCATCGAACAACACATCACCGTGTGTAGGGCTAACCAGGGCCGAAATTGTTCTGAGTGTTGTGCTTTTGCCCGCGCCATTCGCGCCGAGCAAAGTCACGACTTCGCCAGCCTGCACCTCTAACGACACACCTTTGAGCGCTTGCACCTTACCGTAGGCGCTCTGTACTTCTCGTAATTCAAGCAGCGCCATGAGTGGTCTCTCCGAGATAGGCAGCCATCACTTCGGGATGACGCAAGACATAGGCTGGCTCGCCTTCAGCTATTTTTTTACCGAAATTCAAAACCGTGATCCGGTCTGAAACTTCTTGAATCAGACTCATATCATGCTCGATCAAGAAGATGGTGATCCCATGGGTCTTGAGTTTTTTAAGTAGGGTTGCCAGTGATTTTTTCTCTGTCTGATTCAACCCCGCAGCAGGCTCGTCTAGCAGCAAGAATTTTGGATAACCTGCCAGCGCGCGAGCAATTTCGACTAAGCGTTGGTGGCCATAGGGCAGATTCTGCACAATCACTTCAGCTTCTTCTGCCATGCCCACGAACTGAAGGGCAGACAGAGCACGCGTTCTCAAGGCTGCGCGGCCTGGTTCGCGAGGGGTGTTAGCGCGTTGCGCTCCGACCATCACATTTTCTACAACTGACAAAGAGGGGAACAAACGAATGTTCTGAAAGGTGCGACCAATCCCCAAAGCTGCACGCTCATGCGGTTTCATTTGTGTGATGTTGACATCGTCGCAAACAATTGAGCCCTCTGTCGCACTATAAATACCATTCAGCACGTTCAAGATCGTCGTTTTGCCAGAGCCATTCGGCCCGATAAGCGCGTGAATCATCCCTCGTGATACTTCAAGCGAAATTCCGTCAACTGCGCGTACACCACCAAAATGTTTGTGCAGATTGTCGAGAACCAGGATCGGGGCAGCCTTGTCGACAGGGATCTGTATCGATAGCGGTTCAATATTGGTCGTATCGATTTTGCCAATCTTGCGGTACTTGGCACGCCAGGCAACAAACAAACCCCAGATGCCAGTGGGCAAGAACACCATAATCAGGATCACTGCCAAGCCGTAGACCGCCATGTAGACTTCTTTAAGAAATCTCAACCATTCTGGTAGCAAAATTAGCAAACTCGTGCCAAGGGCACTCCCGAAGGCAGACTGGGCGCCACCCAACAAGACCATGGTCAAGAACTCAATTGAGCGGGCAAAGTTAAAGTTGTCTGGGCTGATGTAGGCAAATCCAGCTGCATAGAGTGCACCACCCAGACCTGCCAGCGTTGCACTCATGGTAAATGCGATGACCTTGATCTTTAAGCTATCAATGCCGGTTACTTCTGCAGCCAACTCGTTCTCGCGCACCGCACGCATGGCACGACCAAGCTCGGTTTGCGGTAGCTGCCACACAAAATAAATCGCCGCATACAACACGGCCATACACAAGAGCAGATAAGCTCTATCGTCCGCAAGCGAGAGGCCGAACAAAGAAGGTCGGTTGATACCGGCGATACCGTCTGGGCCGTGGGTAAAACCAATCCAGTTGGTGAGCACCAAGTCAAAGATTTGTTGGAAGCTGATGGTGATCATTGCCAGGTAATGGCCTTTCAGTCGCAGCGTTGTCAAGCCTAAAATAAAGCCTGCCAGCGTCGCAGCGGCCACACCAAGCGCCAAACTGAGCCAAAAGCTCATACCCCAATCAGTTGTGCCGAGTCCAACTGCATAGGCGCCAAGACCAAAAAAAGTTGCTTGTGCCAGACTGATTTGACCGGTGTAGCCCAAGACCACTGTCATGCCCAGGACCACGACAGCATAGGTCGACACTTGCATCAGCATGTTTAGCGCGTAGGGCGATACCTTAATAAAATAAGGCAATACAGGTAGCAGGGCAGCGAGCAATAAAAAGAGAGGAAGTCTTCTCATCACGCTTTCTCCGAGACTTTTTCGCCGAAGATGCCCTGAGGCCTCACCAACAAGAAAATAAACAGCAAGAGAAAGGCGAAGGCGTCTTTGTAGGGGACCGAGATATATTGCGCACCAAAGGCTTCGACAACACCCAGCAACAAACCGCCGACAATGGCACCAGTCACATCACCAAAACCACCAATGATGGTGGCAGAAAAAGCTTTAAGCGCAATGATCGAGCCCATGCCAATCGACACGAACAAGACAGGTGATACCAAGATACCCGCAATACCACCGAGTGCGGCACTGTAGCAAAAAGTAAAAGCGATCATCGACGCAACTGGGATACCGACCAAACGCGCCATATCTTTATCCTGTGACGTTGCCTGAAGCTTTTTGCCTAAGAGAGTCTTCTCAAACAAGACATACTGAAACAACAACGCAATCGCTGTGACACCCAGAATCGTCAGGTATTGAGTATCCATAAAAACACCGCCGACGTTGATTCCGTCGGTTGCGAAAACTTTTTGCATGGGTTTTGGTTGCGGGCCAAAAATATAGAGCACCGTGTTTTGCATAAAAATCGATGCGCCCAGGGTGCTGATAATCACCGGTAAAAACGAGCGATTGCGCAAAGGATAATAAACACCGAGATTAAAAATAATGCCGAAGAGGCTCATCATGATCATCGACATGACAATCGCGAGCCAGTAGGGCAACCCGGCGCTCAAGAAAGCAACCATGGCAAAGCCACCCAACATGGCGAAATCACCTTGCGCAAAGTTAACGACGTTGGTCGCCCGGATTATCAACACGAAGCCCAAGGCCACTAGCGCATAAATAGAACCCAGCGCTAGACCCGAGAACAGAACTTGAAAATTGGTTACCCAAAAATCTGCCACTTTGTATCCTGTTTATTTTTATTAGATTCAATGACAATGCATGCCACCCCGCATACCAACCTGCTAGGCTCGCACTATTATGCTTTGAAACTGTTTGATCAATAACAAATTTCAGGCTAGGGTTTGCCCGATATCGAAATACCCGATCACAGCTTTGACGGCAATGAAGCTTATTGACGCGCTACTGTGGTTGCTCAGGGGCGGGAGAACAAAAAATAACTTTTTGCTCTATCAATTCATCGATTTGAGACGTGCTGTAATCCAACTCATCTCTGAGAACATCCCGAGTGTTTTCGCCAAAGTTTGGACCTGAGTGAAGAATCTCACCCGGTGTTGAACTCAGCTTGGGTACAACCCCAGGATGCGTCAAGGGCCCGAGAACGGGATGCTCAACTTGGGGGAGCATATCCCTTGCATGAAAATGGGGATCGGCAAAAATGTCTGGCATCGTATAGACACGCGATACGGGTACTTCTGCCTCTAGCAACAAGCGCTCGATTTCGACACCGTCATGTTGTGCCGTCCAGGCTGACACGACCTCATTGCAATAAGCGATGTTCTGTCCGCGAACTCTAATCGAGTTCATCTTGGGATGCTCAATCAGTTCAGGCTGACCCATGACTGCGATCAAACGCTTAAAGGTCGCATCACTGTTGGCTGCGATCAACACGTATCCACCATCTTTTGTTAGATACAAACTATTAGGCGCCATATTGGGCAAATTAGAGCCCACCCGGTTCGGGACAAAGTTAATCGTCTTGAAGGCTGGCACATAGGCTTCCATTTGCGAAAATGCTGCCTCATAGAGCGCCACGTCCACCACTTGGCCGCGACCAGTCTTACCACGGCTTAACAGCGCCATGGACGTGCCGTAGCAGGCATACACGGCACTTAAATAATCAGTCGTTGCCAAGGCCACGCGGGCAGGGGGTCTGTCGGGGTCTCCTGTTAAATTTCTGACGCCAGCAAAGGCTTCGCAAATCGCCCCGTAACCAGGTCTGTCTTTGTAGGGCCCCGTCTGACCGTAACCGCTGATTCTGACCATGACGAGTCCTGGATTTTCTTTAGACAGGCTCTCGTAATCCAGACCGAGTCTTTCCATGACACCTGGTCTGAAGTTTTCAACCAGGACATCGCATTTCAGCGCTAACGCACGAACGATCTTCCGGCCTTCCTCTGTCTTTAAGTCAACTGCGATAGCCCGTTTGTTTCTCAGCAGGGTGGCGGCATAAAGAGAGATATCGCCTGAATGCTTACCCATACTGCGCATGGGATCACCGCCTGGTGGTTCAACTTTAATAACGTCCGCACCAAAATCCGCAAGCATGCGAGCGCACGCTGGGCCAGCAATGGTTGAGCAAAGCTCCAGCACTTTATAGCCAACTAAGGGGCCAGAGTGGACGGGTGAATCTAAGGGTTGTGTTGAAGACATACGTTCTCAATTCAATTTTTTGTTGAGCCGGGGATGTTCAGATCGCTGACGATTTCTTTGACGCTTGCGAATTCCTGGTCGTAGTACTCAAGCGCCTCCTTGTGTGGCAAAAAGTGCGATTGACTTTGATTTCTTTCCATCGTTTCAAGCCACTCTTTGCTTTGTGTCAGACTTTTGAAAATATTTTCCCAGTAAGTGATTTGCTCTGGTTTCAGACGTTGCGGCCCCAGTATCCCCAGCGTCGAATGAAAATCCGAATCAACACCACTTTCACGCCAGGTCGGCGTTTTGCTAAACACGCCACCTAAGCGCTTTTCTGCACTTACGGCCAGCAGGCGGATCTTGCCCGCTGCCAACATTGAAACCACATTGGGTGTGGTCGCAGCAACCAGCTCAATGTGACCACCCATCGCGGCAAGAATCGAGTCAGACGATGATCTGAAGGGGACCACTACAATCTTTGTGATGTCTACCCCAGCCGCCTTTAAGCCTTTAGCTGTACCAACGTGGATATGATTACCCAGACTGGTGGCAACAGCGATTCGTAAACTGGCTGGATCTTCTTTTAATTTCCTGACTACCTCTGCAAAGTCTTTAATCGGAGAATCAGCACGAACGGCCAGCACCAGGTACTCATCCTGCAAGATCGCGATGGGTGTCAAATCCCGGCTTGGCAGGATGTCCAGATTACGGAGTAAATAATTCGAGATATAACCGGTCGTGTTAGTTGTTAAATAGTGCGCATCAGCCGGCTTCTGCCTAAGGACGTCGAAGGCGATTTTTCCGTTGCCACCCCCTTTATTAATTACCACCATTTGATTTTTTGAATATTTCTGTTGTTCAAAAAAATGCTGAAGTAAGCGGCCAACCTGATCCAGGGCACCACCAGGGCCAGCAGGCACCACGAATTCAATGGCCTGTGTTGGTGACCATTCTGCACCGATGACTGCTCGAGGGCTTAGGCCGAAAACAGATAAGGCGACCGAAAAACAGAGACCGCGAAATACGCTTTTAAACATGGATGCACCTTTTGTTTTTGATCATGGATGACAATCATGGTCGAACACCGGCCCTAAATTTCGGTCCCACTTGAGTTTTTAATCGATATTGCGCGGCTTCAATAAACTGGCACAAATACGGCCGGGTTTTTCTTGGATCGATTAAGTCCTCAACCGCAAAGGCTTCAGCCGTTCTGAAAGGGGACGACAGGCTTCTGAGTTCAGCTTCAATCTCTGCCTCTTTGGCTTTAGGATCTGGGGCATTATCAATTTCTTTTCTGTAGGCGGCCTTTACCCCACCTTCAATGGGCAATGAGCCCCAGACGGCTGAAGGCCAGGCAATTTTGAAATTCAAGCCAGCCCGGTCGATCACGCTGCCGCCCGCTACACCAAAGCATTTTCTAATCAACACACTATAAATGGGTACTGTTGCTTGCGCTAAGGCATAGCGCTGTTGAATACCAAATCTCATGATCGCTTGTGATTCTGATTCAACGCCGATTAACAGACCAGGTACATCCACAAAGAAAATTAAGGGGATATTGAAAGAATCACAGAGCTCAATAAAGTGAGTCTGCTTTCTTGCAGCTTTAACATCGACAATGCCACCAAACATGGGATTGTTTGCAACGATACCCACGACATAACCGTTCATTCGTGCAAGGGTCGTGATAACAGCCTTGCCGAAGCCAGCCTGGATTTCGAAACCTGAATCCTTATCCACAACCATGGCAATCAGGTTTTTCATGTTGTAGGCCTGTCGCTCGGATCGCGGCACAATCGACAAAAGCTTTTCTTCGCAACGATCAACTGGATCGGTGCTTGGTACGTGCGGTGGCAGCTCCCAGGCGTTTTGCGGCATAAAGGATAGGAACCGCTTAATCTGATTTAAACAGTCCTCTTCATTTTCAGCCACATTATCAATTGTGCCTGCCGTTTCAGCTGCGATTTTATGTCCGCCGAGTTCGTTCTTGTGTAATTTTTGTCCAAAAGCGCGCTCGACTACCGGTGGCCCAGCCGCGAAGATCTGACTGGTATCTTTCACCATGATCGACCAGTGGGCCAGCATGGCACGACCAGCCGGGCCGCCAGCCACGGTGCCCATGACCGCGCTCACTACGGGGACAACACCCATCAGTTGTGCGGATCTCTCAAAACCGTCCTGGCCGTAACCGGGTATGACGGTATAGCCCTTGCGCTTGACTGTGTTAACCGTGCCACCCGTGCCATCGATCAAGTTAACAAGCGGGATAAGGTATTCAAAGGCCAAGTCTTCGATAAAACCGCCTTGTCCGCCTTTTCTTCTGTCACTTCCGAAGCCCGTGCCGGCGCGGATGGTGTAGTCTTCACCACCTACGGCGACTGGTCTGTCATTGATCTTGCCCAAGCCCATGACATAGGGGGCAGGTTCAAAAGAAACGAGTTGGTCTTTGTCGTAAACGGCTTTACCTGCCAGTTTGCCGACTTCCCGAAAAGAGCCGCTATCCATCAATTTGGTAATGCGCTCTCGCACCGTTAGCTTGCCATGGTCGTGTTGTCGCTTAACTGCTTCTTCGCCACCACACTTTTCAGCCAGCGCATGGCGCAGCTCAATTGCCTCAACTTCTTTCAACCAGCTCATCGTGAGCACTCCTTAATTAACGACTCGACTTATTTTTGTTTCAGCGCACTTGCGCGTAAAAATCCAGCGATTTTTTGAGCGTCATTTTTAACTGCTGAAAATCGTTCTCGCCCAGATAGTCAGACAACTCAAGTTCAGCTTTCTTGATCGATTTATGAAGCTTCTTCATGTAGTCAATACCCTCGTCGGTGAAGGTCACAATCCGCTTTCGCTGATCGCTTGCGTCAGTAATTTGTTTGACTAAACCAGCGACTTCTAACTCGCGCACTGTTTTAGACGTCGCTTGCTTACTGACCCCCATTTTTTTTGACAACTCAGTCAACGAAGTTCCGTTCAAGTCAATGAAGGGCAGGGCGAAGCCTGTGTGGGCATTGAAGGGATAGCCAGCTTTGTTTTGCAGGTCAAGCTTCACCCTTGCTAAAAACCCTCTTCTTGCCAACAGCAGAAGCCGGGGCAATCCATTTTGTCTCGATTCTTGTAGTTTTACATTCACGTTTTTATTTTAAAATGCTGATAATATTGACAACTATGTTGACTAATTTATCAGACTTTGTCAACGATAAGTACTGCCCCCGAATTTGCCAAAGGAGAAAACCATGGAATCAATAGAGGTCAAAGCCGAAATATCCGGATCGATTTGGAAGGTACTCGTGAGCGAAGGTGAACAAGTCACTGCAGGCGATACGCTTTTAATTATTGAATCCATGAAGATGGAGATCCCAGTTGAGGCACCGCAGGATGGGATTGTTGAACATTTGCATGTGAAAGAAACCGACACCATCGAAGAAGAGCAAGTTCTGGTTTCGATTAAATATTAAGTTTCTGCTGGCTCGTGCTGGGATAAAAAATGATAAAAAAAATCCTCATCGCAAACAGGGGAGAGATCGCCGTTCGGATTATTAAAACCTGTCAGAAGATGGGTATCAAAACCGTTCAGGTTTATTCCGATGCTGATGAAAAGAGTCTTGCCGTTCAGTTGGCAGATGAAACTGTCAATATCGGGCCTGGCCCGGCTCTACAGAGCTACTTCAATATTCAAAAAATAATTTCAGTTGCGAAAGAGCATGTGGTGGATGCAATTCATCCTGGTTATGGATTTTTATCTGAAAAAGCTGAATTTGCAGTCGCCTGTCGGGACGCCGGCCTTGTTTTTATCGGCCCTGATCCGCAAACTTTAATTGATATGGGCGATAAAGCCAGAGCCAAGCTAATTGCGCAACAGGCTGGGGTACCGATATCACCCGGTTCAGCGGGAGAAATCCATCATGCAGAGAACGCGGTAGAAATTGCAAACTCCATTGGTTACCCCGTCATCATCAAAGCCAGTGCGGGCGGCGGCGGGCGGGGAATGAGAATTTTTCACAACGAAGACGAGATACGAAAAAGCTACGAAAGTCTTGCGACAGAAGCTTTGCGCTCGTTCGCTAATGCAGCGCTTTACATCGAAAAGTATTTTGAAAAAATTCGTCACATAGAGGTTCAGGTTGTTTGTGATGAAGACGCTATCTACATACTCGGTGAAAGAGATTGCAGTATCCAGCGTAAAAATCAAAAACTAATAGAAGAGAGTCCTGCTGTTCTTTTGACTGAGGATGTTAGAACCTCGCTTTACGATGCTTCAAGGAGAATTTGCGCAGAGGCTAAATATTTAAATGTCGGGACGATTGAATATATCTATGATCTCAACACAGCTAAATTTTATTTTTTAGAAATGAACACCAGAATACAGGTTGAGCACCCAGTGACAGAAATGTGCTTTAACTTTGATCTGGTAGAAGCCCAGATAAGGATCGCTAGCCGAGAGAAATTGGCGCTTGAGCAAACTAAGCTGCTTAGCCGAGGTTACGCAATTGAATGCCGTATTAATGCTGAAAATCCGGAAAAAAAATTCCTGCCATCGCCTGGCACGATTACAAAACTAAAGTGGCCAGACCTCACTGGCGTCAGAATCGACTCTCATGTTTTTGAGGGCTATACGATCCCGATTTTTTACGATTCATTACTTGCAAAAGTAATTTGCTGGGCTGGTTCCAGGGATGAAGCCATTGAATTAATGAAGCGAGCGCTCAGTGAGTTGCAAATTGAGGGTATTAAAACAACCTGTAGCTTTCATGAGTCTGTGATGAATGATTCCAGCTTTTGTTCTAACCAATACGATACGCAGTTTTTAACTTCGATTTAAATTTCAAAAAAATGCCTATGCATCCAACTTGTTTTCGTGTAATTTATCCCGACAATACTATCCTCACAACAGACTAAAAAGAGCGCGACCTTAGGGCGACGACTCTTCATTTTTAACGGAGACAAACCATGGCCACCTCTTCTTACGGGCGTCGTACACTTTTGCGCGGTGCTGGACTTGCAGCAATCGCGGCCTCGACCCCCTCTCTGATGCGTGAAGCCTTTGCAGCTGAGCCCCTTAAAATTGGAATCCCGTGTGCACTAACTGGTGCCCTGGGGGTTGTTGCTGAGCAAACCAAACGCACGGCTACGATGTGGGCTAAGCGTATCAACGCAGCGGGTGGCATCAATGGGCGTCCGATTGAATTGATTATTGAAGACACCGCTGGCAACCCTGCAACTTGCGTTCGAAAAGTTCAGCAAATGGTTGAGCGTGATGGCTGCAGAATATTCACCGGCATCACATTTTCGTCCGAGACACTCGCCGTGATGCCTCGACTCGGTGAGTGGGATTCGATCTATGTCGCCTGCGGTAACGGTGACGCAAGTATGACGGCAGAGGCTTTTGTACCAAATTTTTTCCGCGGTAATCCGTCAGGTCCTACCGAAGCACGCCTGCTTTCGCTCTACATTAAAGATTCTGGTTTGAAGAAATTTTATGCGATTGGTATGGACTATTCGTGGGGACATTCAACCGTAGCGGCATTCGAAGACGAAATGAAACGCAACAATATCGAATTTGTTGGCAAGGTCTTTGCACCGACAGGTACGCGTGATTTTTCAAGCTACATTACTAAAATTCGCCAGTCAGGCGCTGATGGTTTGATGATGGTTCAGTCAGGGGATGATGCAAATGCCTTTATGACTCAAGCTGCTCAATATCGACTCGGTGATAAGGTGAAAATGTTCACCACGCTGATTGAACTCTCGACCATTAAAGCTGTTGGCGAAGCGTCAAAAGGGGTGATCGGTACTATGCGCTACATGTCAACCTATGACCATCCTGAGAACAAAAAGTTCGTAGAGCAATTTACAAAAGAAATAAAGGATACGCCTGATTGGAACGATGGCGAGCAATGGAAGGCTCTGCAATTTATCGAAGCCGCAATTAAAAAATCGAATAGTGTTAAAGCTGCAGATCTGGTTGCTGCCTTAAACGATATGGAACTCGATACAGTTAAGGGTCTCGCCAAATTCCGTGCTTGCGATCATCAAAGTCTTGAAGATGGATTTGTCGTGAGTGTGGACAAAGTCGGTGATGCATTACTCCCCGTACTCGTGAAGAAGTACTCTGCAGATCAGATTACTCCAGCCTGTCGCAAGAAAAATTTCGACACATAACGAACTAGAAAGATCACTCAGTTGTTCGCGTGACTGTTTATCAAGCAGTCACGTTGTTGCGTTTTTTTCTGACAAGGCTTGACGTGGAAACCTTTTCTTTCATCTTGATTCAAACGCTCAATGCGTTGTCTCAAGCGTCTTTGCTGTTCTTTCTGGGTAGCGGACTAGCACTGATTTTTGGCATTATGCGTGTGGTGAATTTTTCGCACGGTGCTCTCTATATGCTCGGTGCATATATCGGATACACCACGGCGAGGTTGACAGGCAGCGTCTGGGTTGCAATGGTCATTTCCCCCTTAATTGTCGGCGCCATTGGTTTGATTTTTGAACTTGGTTTTCTTCGACATCTGTACAAACGCGATGAAGATGCGTTTCTGTTGGTGACGTTTGGTCTTACTTTAGTTCTTGCAGAGATCACGAGGTTGTTCTGGGGTGCGCCACCTTTGCAAGTAGCCATACCTAAAGGTTTGGATAGTGTTGTATTTATATTCGATGAACCCATGCCTACTTACAAAATATTTTTGATTGCGGCTGGCGCTATTGCTTCTACATTCATTTGGATATTCTTGGAACGCACTCGGCTGGGGTTGTTGATTCGGGCCACCTCACAAAACTCTCAGATGTTGCACGCACTGGGGACCGACATAAATTTAATCCGCTCGGGAGTGTTTGCACTCGGCTGCGCTTTAGCCGCCCTAGGCGGGGTGCTTGCGGCGCCGTCGGTGACAGCTTCGCTGGGTATGTCCTCCGCCGTGATCGATGCCTTCGTAATTGTCATAATTGGCGGCATGGGTAGCTTTTTGGGCGCAATTTTTGGCAGTCTTATTGTCGCAGGCGTACAGACTTTCGGGAATTACTTCTTCCCAGACTTTGCATTGGTATTTTTGTACGCACTGATGCTGGCCGTATTGATTGTGCGCCCCGGCGGGTTATTGGGTAAAGAGGCTTAGCGATGCAAAGTAAAACGATCGGCGTACTTGTGATACTGGCATTGATTTTCGCCCCACAGTATTTACCTGTTTACGCAATGACGCTTCTGACCGAGCTTGTAATTCTGGCTTTGTTTGCGATGAGTCTCGATTTGATGGTTGGCTACACAAAGCTCGTTTCATTTGGTCACGCAGGCGCGTATGGACTGGGAGCTTATGTGTTCGGCCTGCTATCTCTTCATACTAATATTGCGCTTCCTTTTGGCGTTTTTTTGAGCGCCGTGATTGTTGGTATTGTCGCGATAGGTATTGCCTGGAGCTGCACAATGGCGACTGGCGTTTCATTTGCCATGCTCACACTTGCTTTTGGTCAATTAGGCTACGCAGTGTCAATTAAATGGGTTAGCGTCACGGGCGGCTCAGACGGTTTGTCTGGCATACCTCGCAGGCTTGGGCCATTTGGATGGGCCATGCTTACGACCAAGACTGGTTTTTATTTATTTGCGCTCACCTGTCTTATTGGAAGCTATTTCTTTTGCCGAGCTCTAATTCGTGCTCCTTTTGGGCAAGTCTTGCGTGGCATCCGTGAAAACGAAATGAAAGTATTTGCGTTGGGGTACAACACACGTCGCTACAAAATCGCGGTGGTTTCCTTGGCCTATTTTTTCGCAGGTATGGCGGGAGCACTCTACGCCTCTTTCGCCGGTTTCGCTAATCCTGAGATGCTGTTCTGGACGGTATCAGGCCAAGTGTTGATCATGGTCATTGTAGGTGGCAAGGGGACGTTGATCGGACCAATGCTGGGCGCCATATTTTTCATTATGGTCGAGCATAAGCTCAGCGAATTGACCGAGTCGTGGGGTCTTTTCATGGGGATCATTTTCATCGGATTTGTGATGTTCGCACCAGATGGTATTTTTGGGATTTTGAATAAAAACGTGTCTAAGCGTTTTAATAAAAAAAGTCTTTTTCCGCAAGATGCCGGCAATGGTGCTGGAGACCAACAGCTATGAGTACTATCTTTGAGTGTATCGGTGTTGGTCGCAATTTTGGAGCGCTTACCGCACTTGAAAACATCAGTCTTAAAGTTCAGCAGGGCGAGGTAAGAGCGGTAATTGGCCCCAACGGAGCCGGAAAATCAACCCTGTTCAATGTCATCGCTGGAACATTAAAACCTTCAAACGGTCGAGTTGTTATGCAAGGTAATGACATAACTGGCATGCGTCCAGAAGCAATTTGTCAGCTTGGCATCTCACGAACCTTCCAGCTGTCTTCTATTTTTCCTGAGATGTCAGCTTTTGATAATGTGCGATTAGCCGCACAAGGTAAGCTTGGCGGAAGATGGCACCTGCTCGGGGGTTCGAAAGTGCTTGAGCAAGCGAGCAGCCTAGCCGAGCAAGCCATGAATAGGCTCAACCTTCGTGCAATTTTTGATACCCCTGCAGGTAATCTGTCGCATGGGGATCAGCGTCTGGTAGAAGTTGCGATGGCAATCGCTCAGCGCCCTACCATTTTAATGTTAGACGAGCCCACACAAGGCATGTCCATCCAAGAGACGCGACGTGCGGTCGATACGCTCAAAGCCATGCTTGCGGAAGAGTCTCTTACCGTTGTGCTGGTTGAACACGACATGGATGTTGTGTTTAGTTTGGCGGATCGCATTGCGGTATTGCATCGAGGTCGTCTTATCGCTGACGGTTCCGTTGAAGAGGTCAAGGCTGATGCTGGTGTTCAAGATGCTTATTTAGGGGGGGTCGACTGATGCTCAAACTCAATGACGTCCACGCGAACTACGGGCAGAGTCATATCTTGCAAGGAACCAGTCTTCATTTAAAAGCCGGCACGATCGGTGCGGTGCTTGGACGCAATGGCGTGGGTAAAACGACTACTGTCAAATCTATCATGGGTCTCGTTCCTGTTCATGGAGGTAGCATACACGTGGGTGACCAAGACATTACGGGCTACAGTCCGCACCTCGTCGCGCGAGCAGGGATTGGTTACGTTCCAGAGGGCCGCTTGCTGTTTCCTGATCTGACTGTGATGGAAAATATCAAGGTTGCACAACGCAAACTCGCCAAACGTTGGACGACACAGGCCTTGTTTTCCCTGTTTCCACGACTCGAAGAGCGTATTCATCACAAAGGTAGCCAGTTGTCTGGTGGTGAGCAACAGATGGTCGCCATTGCTCGGGCATTAGCTAGTGATCCCACAATCCTCTTGCTTGATGAACCGTCACAAGGACTCGCACCTAAAGTCGTGCGAGAGCTTGTCGACGTTTTTATTCGTCTTAAAAATGAAGGTGTCACGTTATTAGTGATCGAGCAAAACCTCAATCTGGCCGAACGTATAGCAGACGAGATGTTTGTCATGGCAAAAGGTCGGATCGTCTACCAAGCACCCATCACACAATTTAAAAATGAGATTGAGAGTGTTAAATCTCAATACTTGAGTGTTTAACGTGACAACTACGAATATGAATAAACTTAATCGATTCGCCTGCGCGCAGCCCTTGACGGAGGTCGAACAGGAACAGGTCGCATTACGTATTTTAGACGCGCATTTTCATCTTTGGGATCTGCAAGGTTCCATTAAATATCCTTGGCTGATGCACCCTGAGCATAATTGGCTTGGAGACTATTCTGCCTTTCAACGCAGCTATCTTGCTCCAGAGTACATTCGTGCAACGAGCTTACATAATCTTGTTGGCGCGGTTGCAATCGAGGCTGAGTGTGATCGCAGTCAGCAAGTGCCTGAGACAGAGTTTTTCACAAGAGTAAACGAACAGTATGGCTTACCTAGTGTTATCGTGGCGCACGCTTGGGTGGACACGCCAAACGCCGAGGAGCTCATTGCTAAACAAGCTGGGTTCAAGCTCGTACGCGGCATACGAACGAAACCTATCATCTCGGCCGGACCTGGCGAGAGCGTCCGCGGTCAGCCACGTAGTTTGCAGGATCAGAAGTGGATTGATGGGCTTGGCTTGCTACAAAAGTATGGGCTTTCGTGGGATTTACGATTGCCATGGTGGCACCTTCTAGAGGGTGCTGAGGTGGCCGCAATCTATCCCAACCTATCTATTGTTCTCAACCACACAGGGTATCCGTGGAACCGAGATGAAGCCTCGATGGAGAAGTGGCGGATAGGGATGCGAGCTTTAGCAAGACTTCCCAACGTCACTTGCAAAATATCTGGGTTGTGTTTGTCTGATCGCCCTTGGACGCTAGAGGAAAATGGCCCAATTATCCGAGAGACGATCGACACCTTTGGCGTTGATCGCTGCATGTTTGCCTCTAATTTCCCAGTCGATAGTCTAAAAGGTAGTTGGGATTATGTGTACACATGCTTTAAACGCTCAGTTGCTGATTTATCGCTTAGTGATCAACAAAAACTCTTTGCTGACAACGCTGCCCGTGTCTACCGTATCAATTAAAAGGAGTCATAGCAATGGATCTTGAACTAAAAGGAAAACACGCACTTATCACGGGTGCTAGCAAAGGTATTGGTTTAGCTTGTGCGCAAGTTTTTTGTGCAGAAGGCTGTGACGTCACACTTGCTGCCAGAGATTTGCAGTCTCTAAAAGAAGCTCAGAAAAAATTGCGAGACACTTATCCAAAAGCAAAGGTAGACATCCACTCCGTCGATCTCTCAAAATCCGAGGAGCAAGTCCGTTTAGCCAAACTCGCGGCAGACTACGATATCTTGGTAAACAACGCGGGATCTAATCCAAGTGGAAAGCTGATCGACACTACTGAGGAGGGCTGGAGGCAGTCTTTCGATCTCAAAATGTTTGGTTATGTGAATTTGACGCGTGCAGCCTGCGAGTTGATGCAAAAAAAGGGACGCGGCGTGATCGTAAATGTCATTGGTTTTGCCGGTGAACGCTTGATGTCCCAATATATCATCGGCACTACTGCAAATGCGGGGCTTATCGCATTTACTCGCAGTGTCGGGAGTCAGTCGACCGACTTTGGGGTCCGTGTCGTAGGCGTCAATCCATCGCTCACCAAAACCGATCGCGGCGAAAAGCTCCTGAAATTATGGGGAGAAAAAGACCCAAATAATAAATTGACCGAAGAACAAGTCCTGGCAAATATGAACCTTCCCTTTGGACGGATGGCGACTAGCGAGGAAGTGGCGGATGCAGTGGTATTTCTTGCTTCAGCTCGAGCTTCCTATATCAGCGGGGTTGTATTGAACGTGGATGGAGGTGCTGCATTTAGACAGTAACTCTCGTCTGTCTTGGGCTTTCACTCTAGCCGCTTGGATGCCCTTGCGGCGAAAATGGCGGATGCTTTAAGAATGAGGCGGTCTTTGACGTGTAATTCACAATTTCCGAATCTTATGCGTCCATTGACCTTTCCGAGCGTCGTTCTGGTTTCGATCCATTCGCCTAAATACGCTGGACTGATGAAATCGACCGATAAGTGAATGGTGAGGATATCGTTATGCTGCCCATTGGCATGTGCGACATTGACCCCAATCGCTTGATCCGCTAGCGTCGAGAGCATGCCACCGTGCACGACCTTTTCAATATTAAGGTGCGAGCCATCCACCAAAAAGCCTAACGTAAATTGGTGCTCATCCTGCTTCGAATATATCGGACCAATGCGGGTGGTGAAGGGCTCAACCATAAAAAGAGGAGTAAATCCCTCAGGTATCAGTGTGTGAGTGGACATATCGTGTCAAAGAAATAAGATATGGTTAATTGGGCTATCTTCCCCTGGAATCCCAGTATAGTGTGGCCCCGACTTTTTAGGCCGATTGGTGTGTGACTGCAGCAAAGTAAGTGGATACAAAGATAAGGGAGACGTTACTTGCTACGCTCCTGGCCGATGAGTTTGCTTGGCAAGAAAGTTGCAGCTAGCGCTGCGGTTTCAGCATCATTGCCCCAGCCTTCGCGACTAGGCTGCGAGGCGCAAACCTTAAAGAATTAGCCATCAGCCAATTTTTGAAACCAATAATATGAGTCGGCTTATCGCTACGGAGTGCTTTCATGGCCTCTACCGCGACGTGCTCTGCTGAAATAGTTTTTGCGAACACCGATGTACTTTTAACGTTATCGTCACCCAGTTTAGCGATGAAGCCAGTTTCAACGGCAGGCGGACAAAGCGCCGCAACATGAATCCCACGGCCTTGGTACTCGCCCCATAGCGCCTCACTAAAACTCAGCACAAACGCCTTGGTTGCCGCATAAACAGCAAGGAAAGCTCCTGGCTGAAAGGCTGCGGTCGAAGCAATGTTCAACACCGCACCAGACCTCTTGCTCAGCATGCCAGGTACGAAGGCGTGAGTGAGTCCTACTAACGCCGATATGTTGACTGCGATTTCATCTTGCTCAGTTTGAGCGCTGATTGTCTCAAATGACCCATACGTACCAAACCCCGCATTATTAATAAGAATGTCGACGTGAAGATTCCGGGCCATTACCTCGTCGTATATCCGGGAGGCACAGTCCGGCGTGCTCAGATCGACAGAAATGACGTCAGTCATGACGCGATGTTTTTGCGAGAGTGCTGAGGCAAGCTGATTAAGTGTGCTTTCGGATCGAGCAACCAAAATTAGATGGCAGCCTGCCTCTGCTAGCTTCTCTGCAATCTCCTTGCCGATTCCAGATGATGCACCTGTTACCAAAGCTGTTTTATTCTTGAAAGTTTTCATATCCGTCTGCCGTTTGAATGTTGATATCACTTGAGCTGGATTGAAAGGCTTAATCGCGTATTCGCGTCAAGGGTAACTTTGCTCTCTTCGAAAGTGGGTGCGCTCATTGCATGAGTGTGGTTATTTGACACGCCATAGCTTTCTGTCGGGATGCCGAGTAAATTTTTGTTGGCCACACGATCATCGTTCTCATCATGTAAAACGGCAACTGCATATGTCCCTGCTGCTAAGTCCCGAAAATCACAAGTAATCGGTTCTGTTGTGGATGCTGGCTGACCGACAACTTGAAGTGCATCAGTTGTTTCGCTGGGGAAACCCTTCTCAGATTTAAACAGGGCGCATTGAACATGCCCCTGATTGTTTTTGACACCAGTGATTTCGGCGTGAATCTCGGCAGCTAACGCCAGTTGTGCTGTGAAAAGACCGACAAGCAGCGCAATGGTTGAGTGGATAAGTGCGTATTTCATAATGTTCGCCTCCTGGCGGGTTAGATAAATTAAGTTACGAAATAGGGTGAGATGAGTTGTTGCTGCTCAGTCTGTGTTGTCCTAGATACCCAACAGGACTAGACCGAGCCACAGTGCTACGTAGAGGATTACGCCAATGTTCAACTTGCGGCGAGCGCTAGCACGAGGCTGCCCGAGCAGCGTCAATCCGAGTAAAGGCAGAAACTGTTGCGCGTGCATACCCAGAAAGTGTGCTGGCCGCAGATCTCGCGATGCATGCCAACCTGTAAGCGGTAAGCCTTCGCCGTCGGGCGGTTGCATCGTGCTTAGCATGATGCCGACGCCAGCGCCCAACAAAAGCGTCAGCCAAAGTCCACGAACAACCGCCATGCGCCAGACCGGATCGATATCCTCTCGGCCATAGCGACTAATTTGAATCGCTAAGACGGCTTGTGTGAGGCACATCAATATCGCACCGACCCCCATGACTCCATACAACATGATGTGCAGTGAATCGCTGTAGCTGTAGTGTGACGCTTGCCCCCGAGATGCCTGCAATACGATGTAAGTTATTTCAAGCAGACTTGCACCAATGATGCTCGTCACAATAAAGCGAAGCGCAGGCGTGTGACGTCTCGCCTTTGGTAACAGTCCGATAAACCAGGCAGTGCTAAAGCTGAATAAGGCAAGTGCGGCCATGAACTTCATCGGCTTGATCCAGACATTGACTCCCCGAAGCTCTTGTGGATCCAGACCGTAGGCGATTGCCGCAGGGATCATTGCGACCAACATAAAAAGGGCCAGGATTGTCAGTTCTCGCTGGCGAACCAAGGCTTCTTTTATGACGGCAATTGGGCCTGTCCAAGTCTGATTGATTGAAAGTGTGCTCATGAGATACCTCTGTTTAAGGAAGATTAGTTATTACACCTAATAAATAGATTCTGTCTAATTAAATGAGAATATAATTCTCAAAATAGACATTGTCAAATTAAGTTTCTATCGCTTATTTTTTTTAATGAAAGATAGACAAGGTTCACTAAACTGACAGTTATGACAGCCAAGCCTCGCGGAAGACCTAAGGCAGATCCAGACCGAGATCTGCGACATGAACTGCTTTCAACTAGCAGAGAATTGCTGGCCGAAGGCGGTCCGGGGGCACTCAGCATGCGCGAAGTTGCGCGGCGCGCAGGTTGCACGCATCAAGCGCCTTACTACTACTTCAAAGATAGGGAGACGATTCTTGCGACGCTTGTAGTCGACGGGTTTGCCGACTTGGCAACACGACTAAGAGCTGCGAATGAACTCGCCACAATCGAAGGCATAAAAGCTGCGATGGTCGCTTCAGCTCAAGCCTATGTCCATTTTGCGATTTCTCAGCCCGGCGTCTTTCAGATCATGTTTAGACCCGATATGTGTGATGCCTCAAGATTCCCCGACGTGCAGCAAGCAGGTGCCAGCGCTTACGCAGAATTAGAGAATCTCATAAAAATAGTGTTCGGTGAGCAAGCCTCAACGACGCTGGCAACGATACTGTGGGCACACGTACATGGCCTGGCGTGCTTAATGATTGATGGCTCAATGGCGCATCAGTTTCCGACTGCAGAAATGCGATCAAAGCATATAGAAAACGTCACCGAAAAGTTTACGAGCGTCCTGCTGTTGAATCCTGAAGTAAAGTAAGTAAAAAAATAAGTACCAAAAATAAGTACTTAAAAAACTCAGGAGCCAGACATGCGCACGAACCTAAAAATTACCGCCAATGGCGTCAAACTCGACGCTTGGTTTTACACGCCTGACTCTGCTCAAGGGCCTTTTCCGACTATCGTGATGAGCCATGGATTTGGTGCAGTCAAAGAGATGTCTCTGGATCAAACCGCTGAAGTCTTCGTCAATGCTGGCTTTGCTTGTGTTGTCTACGATCATCGCAATACGGGATCGAGTGCCGGTGAGCCTCGGCTTGAGCTTGACCCCTGGCAGCAAATTGCTGATATGCGAGATGTGATTACCTGGGCTGTTATGCAGCCACAAGTCGACTCAGAACGGCTTGGCTTATGGGGTACAAGCTATTCAGGCGGGCATGTGCTGGTTGTCGCTGCGACTGACCGGCGTGTGAAGTGTGTGGTGTCACAAGTACCCACAGTAAGCGGCTACAAAAATACCTTGAGGGCAACCCCGACCGATAAGCTTGATGCTGTCCTGGACGCCATGAACGAAGATCGTATCAACCGGGCAAAAGGCTTGCCACCTAAAATCGTGCCGATTTCGGTCGAAGGCTCGGAAAGCTACGAATGGAGTGCGGTTGCAGGCGTTGGTACCACCTACGTTAACTCAGTCACCTTACGCACGCTTGATCTGCGGATGGCCTATGAACCAGGGGTTTACATCCCGAGGATTGCACCAACGCCGCTTCTGATGATTATTGCTGATCACGACCTGCGTTGTCCGACAGACGACCAGCTAGCCGCTTTTGAGACTGCTCGTGAGCCAAAAAAGCTGCATATGTTCAAGGGTGGGCACTATCAACCCTATAACGTGCGTCTGGCAGAGTGTTCGGGGCAGGCAAAAGACTGGTTCACTGAGCATCTGATCACCCGTTGAGGGGACCGGGCACACTGTCAGGTCCAACCAGGACTGCGCTCAATAATGCGGGGGTAATTCGTCGCGTAAGCTCGGCAGCTGAGTAGTGCCCTCTTGCGAGCTTTGCCGTCTTAAAACGTTGATTTCACGCGCAAGCAATTCGATTTGCTCTTGTTGCCTGAAGACGGTCTGACTTAACTGATCCAGCATGTCATCAGCCAACGTTAACTTAACCTCAAGATCGGTTAGCCGTTTGTCAATATCCTGCTCGGTTGTCATCAGATAAGCTCTTCTTGCTCGCGTAACCAGCGCTTAAGCCCGATTCGCGAAGACATATTGACCATGTCAGCTTTGAGATCGGTAATATTGCTCATCAAATCCAGTTGCGTCTTCTTCAGATGAGATTTAAGTGAAGGCGCGGTGATCGATACGGCGGATGGCAACACAAACTCAGCCACCGTTTCGATTTCGATATCTCTCAATGTACGTTTTAGTAGCTGGATTCGATGCTCGAGCAGACTGATCAGGGCAGGGATTTTTTCTACCGAAAGGCTGGCCGTGATTTGTTGCTCGGTAAGGTTGGCCTTTGTTTGCAATTGCAATAACGTAAACAAATCGTGCTGCTCATAAGCCGTGTTGGCTTCGCTCATGAGGCTTGTTTTGTAGAGACGCTTAACGGGATCTGTCTCACGGTCTGGATGCAAAGCACTGGCGAGCTGGCGGTAAATTGCTCTCAAGCTTGCCTTCGTGTCGAAGTCATCCTCAGCAAGACCGTTTTCGATGGCGGACTTGCCGGCTCTTTTACGGCGTTTTTCTTTTGCCTTTTCGCGCGCTTCAGCCTGTTTACGCATGCGTTCGATGCTGGCGTGAAGCACATCGTCGACGTTCTCGAACTCATCCTCATCGTCAAGTTCTTCGCCCATCATTTGCTCGAAATACGATCTGGCTTCGTCCGCTTGAGATTTTTCAAGCTCAGCCAAAGTTTCTTCACTGTGCTTATCGTGCAACAGCCGCATCTCCTCATCGCCCTTGAGCGCGAATTCTTTTGCTGTTCTACAGATGATGCGTTTAATTTGGCGAAGTTGCTTCGCGGTCAAACCTTCAACCGAGAGTTTCTCGTCCAGCATAATGATGGTCGCGCGCTTAAGCCCAGCCTGTCGTACTTGCAGGGGCCTGACGATACCCCAGAAGGTGACTCGATGTTGATCAACGAGCGCACGCATGGCAGAGATCTTGTCGGCTAGAGACTTCGCTTGGTCTACCAGTGCAGCAAATTCGTATTGCTCAGTGCTGAGGGAGCTCGATTCTTGTCGAGTGACGACGATGTCGCTATTCATTCATATGTCGTGAGTTAACTAACGTAGTAAAGCCCAACACTATACTTGACGAATCAGGTCATATCGTTGACAGAGGCAGAATTCTTGACCGCTCTGTTTCAGTTTTACGAGATGATGCCGAGAGCACCTAGACCGCCACCAATAGCCAGCAGCCAAAACATGTTGACTCGCCCATCAATAACCAGAACGGCAGCCACCCCGGTGGTCACCCACAGACGCCAGTCACCAAGAGTTGAGGCGTTAGCCGTTGCCAGGAGCCACCCAGACGCAATCAGCATTGCAATGACCGTTGGGCTCATCCCCTGTTTGAAGGCCTTGACTGCTCTCAAATCTTGATTACGAGAAATCCATTTTGTGGCGAAAAACATCATGCTGCAACTCGGCAACAAAATACCCACTAAAGAGAGCAGGGCGACACCAGGGGCATAGAGGTAGCCCCCCGCATTCATTCCTATGTTCCAGCCAAGTAAGGCGACAAACAAGACGTTCGGACCGGGTGCAGCCTGTGCAAGTACGACTGAGGCATTGAACTGGCTATCGGTCAACCAATGTTCTTGTGTCACCAGGTAGCGGTGCAGCTCGGACACCAGACCAAGCGGCCCGCCGATCGAAGCGACTGAATAAGCAAGCAAATGCTTAACCAAGTCGAGCCAGTCCGCCCAGTTCATGACTATTTTTAGTGAGCCGTTCACGTTTTAATCTTTGAGTAGGCGAGCGAAGTACCGACGAGTCCAAGCACCGCAAGAACCAGGATCGAGTGCAAATGCAGCCAGGCGATGGTGATAAAGCCAGCCAATGCGAGCCCTGCGCAAACGCGAATACCAAGGGGATTTTTTTGTAAGGCGGTAAGCAATTTGATGCCAGTCGCCATAATGAAGCCTGCCGCAACCGCACCCATCGCTCGCAATGCTTGATTGACTTGCGGCTGATCACCGAACTGGGCGTAAACAAGTCCCAATACGACGATCGTGATGGAGGGTGCTGCCAACATACCGGCGGCGGCGAAAACAGATCCTCTCCAGCCAAAATACTTGGCTCCCACCATGATGCTGAGATTCATGGCCGGGGGGCCGGGCATGGTGCGTGCTACCGCCCACTCCTGAACAAACTCGTCTCGCGTCATCCACTGTTTTTTTTCAACTAGCATTCTCTCCATAAAGGCTAGAACGCCACCAAACCCCTGTAACGCTAAGCGCGTAAAAGAGAAAAACAGATCACTAAGAGATTCGGGTACTGGATGTGGGACTTGGTTCATTCGGGGCTTGGTTCAGTCTGATTAAGCTAAACCTGACTTACATTCCCGTTGCGGATTGATAAATCACCCAAGCCAAGGTCAAGGCTGATGGCACTATCATGATCAACATGATGGCCCAAATACCGCTGGCAGACGCATGTTGACCGTGAGTGTCGTGCGAGTGATCTGTGTTGCTCATCTTTTTTCTCCGTAACTTCGTGTATCGATTGAATTAATCAGTAATAGCAGCATCTTAACAAACCGCAGCAAGAACAAAGTGACTCGCTGGCATAGAATGTCATTTACTTGTTTCATTTTGACTTTGATCCCGAATGCGTGTTGTTGCCAACCCTTGCCCTTGCGGGGCACTATCGCCCAAAAAGGTGGCGAAGACTTTTGAGCAATGCTGCGGTGGCTACATCAATTTCTTTGAATCCATGCCGGCGCCTGACGCCTTGTCATTGATGAGATCGCGTTACACGGCCTACGCTCTCGAAAATGAACCTTACCTGCTAGCGACCTGGGCCATTGAAAATCGTCCCGAGCGGCTGAGCTCGGATGAAAACCTCAAATGGCTGGACTTGAGTGTCAAAAAGCACCAATTGCATGACGAAAATTCAGCCACGGTAGAGTTTGTTGCTCGTTACAGGCAAGAGGGCAAAGGTGGCAGGCTGCATGAGACCAGTCGCTTTGTTCGGCGGGATGGTCGTTGGTATTACCTGGACGGCCGAGAACGTGACGCCATCTAGACAGCCCCTGTACGGGGTAATGTTTATCCTGATATCCACCTTGCTTTTTGCAAGCCACGATGGGATCACAAAGTATCTGACGCTCACCTATCCCGCCATCATGATCATCTGGGCGCGGTTCGCAATACAGACAATTTTGACCGCCGCAGTCTTTGTACCCAAAATGGGTACTCGCATTTTGCACTCGCAACAGTACAAAACACAGGGTTTGAGAGGGGTGTGCATGCTGATGTCCAGCATGTTTTTTGTGCTCGGACTCCGGTATGTGCCGGTTGGCGAAGCCACGTCAGTTGTGTTTCTGGCCCCGCTTATCGTTACCTGGTATTCGGGCAAGTTTTTGGGCGAGAAAATCCAGACAGGGCAGTGGGTAGCGGTAACTGGTGGGTTGATTGGCGTGCTGATCATCGTGCGACCAGGCAGCGCACTGTTTACCCCAGCAATCTTGCTGCCGATGGCAGCGGCGTTTGCCATGGCCGGTTTTCAGATCTTGACTCGCCGTGTGCTCGCCACAGATCACATGATTGCAACCAATTTTTTGACGAGCCTGGTGTGTACGATCTTGCTCAGTGCTGTTGTCTGGTATTTCTGGCAAACCCCTGGCTTGGGAGCCTTAAGTTTGATGATAATCGGTAGCTCACTGGCAATGGTCGGGCATTTGTTGTTGACTCATGCATACCGCTTTGGCTCGGTGGCTTCCTTAGCCCCGTTTAGCTATTCGCAAATCATTTTCGCGACACTCGTTGGGTTTTTATTTTTCGGCTACGCCCCCGACTTCGCAACGAGAATCGGCATGGCCATTATCATGCTTAGCGGGGCTGGGCTTATCTGGTGGCAGCGACGTTGAAAAATAACAGGTGTGCTTTGAATTACAACCAACGCAATTCGCTTGGGATGTGGGTGATCTGTCTCGGAGCATCAATTGCCCCGCTTGATTTTTCTGTAAACATTGCTTTCCCCGCCATGACACAGGCTTTCAGTCTGGATACACAAGGCATCCGTTGGGTCGCAATCTGTTACATGCTGAGTTATGGCGGCTTGATGTTGCTGTTTGGTTCAGTTGGTGATCGCATTGGTCATCTGAGGGTTTTTCGCTGGGGCTTGATGCTTGGCGCGGTGGCCTTTTTACTCTGTGCGCTTGCGCCAAGTTTTCCGATTTTGCTGGCTGGGCGAGTTGTGCAAGGCGTAGCAACGGCTTTGACCGTGTCATGCGCACCTGCTTTGGTATTGCGCTTGTTTGCCGATCACCGGCGAACCTGGGCTTTATCGCGTTTTGGTGCTTACTTTGCTCTGGCGGCTGCCATTGCGCCGGTCATGGGCGGCTTGATGACTGGCTTGATGGGCTGGCCGGGTGTCTATTGGTTTCGCATTCCGCTCATCCTGTTTGCCTGGTTTTCCCTGCGTTACGTCGACTTACCCGAAAAAGATGAAGCGGATAAGTCTCAAGAGGGCGTCAATTTCTCAGCGTGGTCTGTATTGTCACAAGTGATTTCGCAAAATAACAATTTTTTCTGGCTCAATGTTTCAAGCTTTGTTGTTCAGTGGTCTGTGTTTACTGTTCCTTTGCTTGTGCCGTATTTTTGCGTACAGCAGCTGGGCTGGTCCTATTTGCAATGCGGTTTTTTACTCGGCCTGTGGGCATCCGGGACTGTGGCAGGCTCTTTTCTGGCGCCACGCTTTACCCAGACTATCAGGGTAGAAATCGTGGCTTACCTCTCTGCCTGGATCACGTTGCTTGCGGTTTGTTCGATCGCATTTTGGTCGCAAGACGCTTCGAGCGCGCTTATTGGCGGTTCACTACTGACCTGTGGTCTTGGTTTGGGCGTTTATCAAGTCGCTTATGCTGATATGGTCGTAGCTGCCTTGCCCCGCAGTTCAAGGGGCGTAGCGGGTAGTCTGACGCAAGTTACCCGCACGATAGGCGTAATTACCGGTGCCTTTACTTGGCTTTGGATTTTCGCGCACATGTTGCCCGCGACTAACGAAGCCGCAAGCCTAAGCCCCGAGGCGTTTATGCTTGGTTATCGAGCTGTTTTTCTAATAAGCCCGGCTATCGCGGCAGCCTTTTTACTGCTAAGTGCCTTGAAGCCGGGTTTATGGTTCAAAAAAGAAGCTGGGCTCTAGCGAAACATCGCTTCCATCTCGAGACGAACGCGAACCGCCTCTTTGGTTTGATCGACGTCAATGTCGCTCCATTTGACGGCGTGCCCTGCAGCAACATCATTTTTTAATCTGACATGGTGAGCCAAGCCGATAGGCAAGGCACCCATTTTGAGCGAATCTGCAGCTGGCATCACTTTGCCATAGACGGTGTAGCCACCCTCGCCATCGAGCATTTCGCCGGCTTTTAGAGCGCGTTTGGCTGTTGCCGCGACATCGCCGTGAAAACCGCTAGTCGCCCCCGTTGCCTCCTGGCGGCAAGCAATGCTCGCTACAGAGGTACCCAATTCCAGGCCGATAAGGTGATACGGTTTGTACATGGCGGCATAACGACCTGTCGAATCTGTTTTCAAGCCATATTGAGAGAAACAGCTTTTGACGTAATCGGTTGGCGCTTCGAATACAACATAGACCCCCCAGCGCAGATCACGAAATACCGGACGTCCATCGCGCTCGATTGACGAGACGACTTCGACGTTGCCCTTGTGCGACAAGATGCCTCCGTCTGCGACCGGTCGCAATATATGGGGCAGCTCATCCACGCCGCAAGGAGGGAACAACAATCCATCGGCGGGTGGTCGTAAGTCACAGGCGTTTGATACTGCTGCCATTTCAAGCGCAGATTTTGTGCCGTCCAGAAACGAGTTGAACATTTGGGCATTAAAGTCACCCGAACCAACTTGTTCTTCACTGAAACCGTAATGACCCCAAACTGTATCGGGGGTTGATTGATGGTAAATCGGCAAATACTTGGTGCCCTTGCCGGCACAGACGACTTCAAACCCCGTCGATCTCGCCCAATCGACCATCTCTGCGATCAAAGCAGGCTG
>Ga0208744_1000099_pt1 | contig 40917 bp, 40 predicted proteins | sample CryBogCBH24Aug09_FD_184620 | JGI IMG/M metagenome (GOLD analysis project Ga0208744, IMG submission 184620) | Freshwater microbial communities from Crystal Bog, Wisconsin, USA - CBH24Aug09 (SPAdes) (version 2) | ecosystem: Environmental > Aquatic > Freshwater > Lake | place: Crystal Bog...
ACCGTCAGGGTAAGTGATGGTGCGGTAGTTGTGAATGAGGTTGGTAACGGAGTGGAACTGATCCTCTTCCAGCACGCTCTCAAGCATGTCGATATCAACGGTGAGCTTGCCACCGGAGACTTCCTTAGAAAGCTTGACACCGTTCTCAGGGCTAACAAGATAACCACTACTAGCAGCTGGGTCCTCACCCATTGTAGAGATCTTGAGGTCAATAACATCTGTTGCATACTTCTTCAGTGCAGACTCACGACCTTCAATAATGTCCTTGGCCTTGCGCACTACGATGAGCTCAGTAGCCATGTTATCAATCTCATCAGGTGACATTGGTGCAATTTCACTGATGTCAGTGGTGTATAGAACGTCTCTCAGCTCACCGAGCGTCTCCACTGCGAGCATCATACCTTGCTCGTCGGCGCTTGAACGACGAATATCAGCTCTGGTTGGAGCCTTGGTTTGTTCCCCATACGTAGGTTCCGTTACTTCCTGGAGTGGAGTAGTAGCGGTTGCTTTGCGCTTGGGCATAATATAGTTGGGCATTTTTATTCTCCTTACTGGTAGTGATATAAAAGCTAGCATCTCCGGATGGAAATGTCAAATAATAATTCATACTTGTTCTAGTAGCATTGATCGTGTGTCTACTACCCACAATGGGCCACCAACACCAATTGCTGTGATAGTAGCTCGGCGTGCTGCTCCAATAACATCATCACGAGTCCATGGACCTTTATTGCCTAGACTACCGAATGCTTCGCTTTGGCCTGAGCCGATGGCGTAACGTTGACTAGTAGGAACAAGGACAGAAAAGCTCTCATCGATTGTGACGAGTGTGTCTTTCCAAGCAATGATGAATGAAGTCTCATACGATTCCATCTTGGCGCCATGATCATTAAGTGCTTCACGCATACGTGGCACTACGTCTTTGACCACAAACGTTTCTACATCCATTCCTGGTGGATAGTATGGCCAATCCATGTGGTGCTTAATGATCTGAATTTCTCGCAGACCACCAGCACCGCCAAAGATCATTTCTAGATTGTTGTTGTCAATCCATACCTTGCTGTAGCCATCATTGTCTTTGGTCTGTGATTCAAGAGAGGAGTCGCTAACGAGAACGACACCGTGCTTCTTGGTAACAGCTGCAGACACTACTGTCATTTAGGTTCTTTCTTCAAGATTGTTTCGTTCACTTGGAACCTAGTAATCTTTACGTTCTCAGGGTGAGCGATGTTTTTCTTAGCATAGGCAGGGTCAGAATAGATACCAACCACTTTGCCTTTTTCTTTTGTCGTTACAACCCAAACTTGCATTAGTAGTATTCATCCTCTTCTGCTTCTGATGTTTCCTTCATGATTGAATCTACCATCTTTGCGGTGTCTTCATCCAGCTGTTCTTCAGCTTCTTCCTTAGGCGACTGACCGTGTAGAAGCTCTTGCACCACTGATGCGAACTGAGGACCTACGACATCGTCCCACATTGCAGCGAATTGGTCTGGGAGCACGTCTGCCTTGATCTCACCATCGATTAGTTTTACTTCACAACCAACCTCTGGCTTGATCCAGTCCCACTCACCTTTTTCATTCTTTACTTGGAGCGTTGCTCCAATGCTCACACTAAGCTTCAGTTCCATTTTGCAATCCTGCACTTTCTATTAGATAATCCATAAAGTCTAGAATAGTCTTACCATCATTCATCAATGATTCTTCTACATCAATTTCATTAGCAGAAATTACTTCCATCATAGAAGCGACCGTGCTCATGATAATTCTTACTGCTTTTTCATACATTACGAATTCAATCTCTACATACTGTGGCTGCTGAGCTTGTTGCTGAGCTTCCTTTTCTATAGCTTTACGGTTTCTTGTCATACTGTTACCCAGCGACACCAAACTACCAAAGAATGCTAATCCTTCTACATTTCTTTTTAAACTTTTTTTAGACATATTTCCTCCTTAATTTCTTTTATATTATCGTTTGATACTTTTAAATTCAAGTAAGGGCCATATATTTTTGAGCCCGATGGTATGTCTTCTACGTCAAACTCTGTTTGATGAATAAACTTTTGCATTGCGCCTCCGGAGGTACTCGAAACCCCAACCTGACGGGTAGAAACCGCCTGCTCTATCCATTGAGCTACGGAGGCCAATATTAATGCTCGATGTTATGTTCCTTATCGAACTGTCTGTGTTCCTTGCGCCATAGTCTCTTACCCCAGGCAAGGCCTGCTGCCAATATTACCAGGTCTTCCACTGTTGAATAGAACAATTCAGCAGTAGCATGTGGTGCATCCGTGATCAGGCCGACAGTCTTGCGTACATATCCAGACACACCTGACTGCTCCCCAATCCACTGCGGATGAACCATGTGCACAAAGCCAATTATAGCCAGCACAATGATGATTACAACTACTGGCACTGCGATAAAGAATTTGTTCATACTTTTCATATTTCTCCTACTTAATTAGTATCAAAGATATTAATGTCAATTCCATTATCACGCAACACATTCAATGCTTCTTCATACACGGGATTGTTCATAGTGTTTGCTGATGGTGCAGCATTCCTAAGAACAGCTTTAATCCACATACTATTTGCTGAATAGTTACTGAATGCTGCTACCAGTTTTGGTTCAGCTGGTATGTTGCACAGCTCAAGCATAACAGAAGCTGCTTTGTTTAATGACATTGCCATAATACCTCTTTCGTGCCCCCGGACGGATTCGAACCGCCGACCTGACGATTACAAATCGCCTGCTCTGGCCAACTGAGCTACAAGGGCTACTTGGTTTGCTTCGTTCGGACTACTTTCGTACCCCTGGAGGGTACTGACCCCTCTTCAACAGATTAAAAGTCTATTGCATCACCTTAATGCTTCAGGGGCTCGCTAATATCCCAGTCAGATGGTTGACCAAGACGCACCATGTGCATGCAAGGATCACTGCCTTCTTCCCATGCTTGTTCTTCGCTCTCATGCATAGGTGCACCATCGTGAGTATCGCAGAACTGCTCAGAGCAGTAACCATGCTTCACTCCATAATTCAACCACTGTTCAAAAGTCAAATGATAAATCATTCTAACTCCTTAATATACTTGGCGTACTTCTCTTTATTCTTTCTAAGATACACCGGGTAGAAGTCTGTGTCAAGTTCAACAAGCTCAAGCTGGAAAGATCTTCCAAGAGTATCGACATTGTTCTCCATGCGCTCTTGAAGCTGTTGCTTCGTCATGTCGTTATCGAACTCACTGTGAGCAAAAGCTTCGATCTTTTCTTTGATGGACTCTGCATCACCGATGTACGTCCAGTGCCATCCTGATTCAGGAATAATTATATCAGCATTAGTGTAGAAGCGTACGTACGAAGGATTAAAACCAGGGTCCATGTACTGCTTAACACTATATGCTCTAGCCCTATCGATGTACCCCTCACCAATGTTCTGGTTGTTTAGGTAGTACTGGTGAGTGAGCATAAGGAATGCATAAGAGAACTCTGGATCGAAGTTGTCTCGTAGGAACTCGAGTGATTCTGGCCTAGGCACTTCATCAAGGTCAGTGATGAGCACGATATCATCATCATTGTACGCTGAGAGGTTTACTTTGTAATCACGCTGGTAGTAATCACGACCCCAGTTAGAGTCACGCCCCCATGAGCTAACGTCTTCTGGCATCTCAATCTCTACGACTGTGTGCTTTGGGTGCACAATCGTCTTAGCGAGCATAGGCTTATCATGGTAAGTGAAAGTCTTATCAGCTTCAATGGTATAGAAGTGATCGACAATGTCTTCCAGGATACCCAGACGTAGTTCGAGGATGTGTGTCTCGTTAAAGAATGGAGTAATGCTTACGATGCGTCGTGACATTATAGGTTTTTAAACTTACGCGCAGTCTTAGCTTTGTTTGTAGCCTTGTTGAATACGTTCAGCCACTGCTTGCAAATGTTTTCCCATGTGTTTTCCTGGATCCATTCGTAACCAAGTTCCGCACGGCGAGCAGCTTCATCAGGGTTATCCATGATGTACTTAATAGTAGTAGCTGCTTCTTCAACATTCATCAAAGGACGCATACGCTCGTTGTCGTTCTCCTTGATAATCCAGTCAGTTGCTGTGTGGCCGCTCTTGATTCTCCAACCACGGTCATCGCCAAGGATCTCAGGTACTGACGTGTTATTAGGTGCAACGACTGGAAGCTTTGTAGCCATTGCTTCTGTGATGCTAAGGCCCCACCCCTCACCATGAGTGGTAGTCAGGTAAGCATCACTCACATTGTAAATCTGGTTAAGGAACTCAATTGGAAAACCACTGTGTGCACCAAACTGCTGAGGGTCTGGAACAGCGTAGTGCTTAGCAGGGTCAAGGCCAATTGATCGTGCCATCTGCATCACACTGCCACCGAAGTCTGTCTCCTGCATGTGCATGTAAAGGAATGCATCTTCAACGCCCATATCAAGAAGCTTTCTCATGATCATCAAGCTACGTGAAACATCCTTACGACCTTGGTTACGGTTTACGTTCGTAATGATGAACTTGTCTTGAACGTTAGGGAAGATCAGAGGCTTAAGCTTCTTCTTTTCCTCAGGGGACAATGGGTAGAAGTCAGAAGTGTTAGTACCATGATAGATAACGTGCTGCTTGTCAGCTAGGTTGCCAATGAACTTACGGCTTTCATTCTTTGCATATTCTGTGTAAGCAACTGGGAAGTCGAACGAAGCAACACACTGCGTCACCCATTCTTCACGTGGAGTGCAGTCGAAGGGGTAGTAGTATACCGTGGAGAAAGTGTTTGGCTTGTTGCGCTGCAGCTCGAGGATCTGTGGAACAATTGGCAGAACGATAAAAGTATCCTGCACAATAAAAACAATGTCGTAGTCACGCTGTGACAGAAGGTCAAGGAACACCTGACGACCAAACACATCACCGTAAGGACCCTGTGTGCGCAATGCACTAATAGCTGGCCAAAGCGTACCAGGCCACTTGTTAGTGTCGTAAGGGCCACCGTCGTAATTAACGCCTACTACATCGATTTCATAGTTGCCAGTGTTATTGATCTCACTCATGATGTTTTTCATCACGGTTCCAAAGCCGGTGCTACACGCGTAGTCACCCCATGCCAGTACTCTGATCTTGCTCACAACTATCTCCAGTCTTTAGGACTTAACGTAACATCATTATAGGGGTGAGTATATGCTTCATGCAAGTCTTTCTTAGCACTGCCCCACTTTTTAATATAATATTCGCCGCTCTTCATCGAGTTAAGTGGCATGGTCAGCTTCTTAGTTGACTGATGACGCAAGTGCACGTAAGGAATATCCGTTTGTAATGACTTGTATCCAAGCAACTTAATACGATACTTCATGTCAGCATCTTCCCACCATGCAGGATCGAAGTTCTCATCAAACTTTCCGCATAGCTCAAAGAAGTCCGGACGGATAGCGAAGCAAGAGAAGGTTTGGTCTTCAATGTTCTTGATGCCAGAGAAGCTCTCATCTTCTACAAAAAGAATATCCGATGGGTCATCTAGCCCATCTAGAACATCTACTGGGAATGCCATGACGAACTTGTCTTGCATAGCAAGGGTTTCTAAGGCTAGACGATCAATGGTGCTTGGCGAGAAAAGAGCATCATCATTGCTGACAATAATTACGTCACAACCATCTTCGATGGCATGAGTGATGCCTTTGTTCCAAGCTGCTGCCAAAGGAACCTGATAACGATACTGAGGGCGAATATAGATCTTAAGATCGTTTTCGCTCTTAGCGGAATAAACTAGATCGATAGCTTGATCAAAATTATTAAGTACGGGTACTACCAATCCGATTCGCACGAATTCTCCTTTTGCTTCTTCTTTCTACCACGCCCTTTGATCTTTTGATCTTGGATGGCCTGTTCGATCTTTAATGCGTCAAGCATCTGTTGCACCGATGATTCGTAAGCGATGTCAATTAGTTCAATGCCTAATTCTTTTCTCATCTTCTTGCGATCGATAGAAGACTTGCCCGCCCAGTAGCCATACTTTTCATACTTTAATGCGTGGTCCAAGCATTGTTCTTTTACGGGACATGATGCACAGGCAGCAACTGCTTCTGGACTGGGGTTCTTGCCTTGACCAACAAAGAATTGGGTGTAGTCTTCTGAAGACATTGAGGCGCAAGAAGCATTGCTATGCCAGCTATAATCGATAGTCAATTTTGACATATTTTTTTATTAAAATGAGCTGTAAGGGCCTCGGGGGGAGTCAAAGTATGAAACCGACTGCAACCCCCGAGGAAGACCAGGCCCTTCAGGAAGGAGCTGATAATGCTCTCTTCACTGACTAGGACTACTTTTTGCTCTTTTTTACATTATCCTTTCGGTAATTTTCTGCTTTTTTGAGGAGATTAACAGTGTATTCTGTGAACTCTTCAGCTTGCTTTATAACGCTCTCTTGCGAGCCACCTAGTGTAATCTGCTTTCCGACGAGCGTACTGTGCATGTTACCACTAAGGATTAGGTCCATTAAATCTTGATGGATCTGATCGTATTTATTAATTGCCATAATTACCTTTCTACCATGGGTAGCATCCGTGTTGATCGGGTACATTCATATTATACGCTTTGATGAACCGCTGCGCAACAAGAATTTGATCATTTTTGCTACTTGGTTTTTTAATGCTACCACCGAACTGCAACCAGTTTGGTCTATCGATACCCAATGCATCTGGGTACCAGTACGTGAAATACTTCCAATTCCCACCCTCTTCACAGTTGGCTACTTTCTGCCATTCTGCTAGCGCGATTGCACTGAGTGCAACCTTTGTTGAAGCTGAAGCAGGGTGCGAAGTTGATATTAAACTTAAAAATAATACTATTGAAATTAATGCTTTCTTTAACAAAATTCTCCAATCCTAGAGGGATAAGTGCTCTTGGTGTTGGTTCATGGGCATCACCTCCTTTTTAAAATAAGAACCCATAAGGTGTTATATCGATTGTGTCATTCATGTCGACGTTCTCATCGATTACTCCACGAATTGCTTCTGCTTCGTCTCTTCTACGGAGAATCTTAGCGTCTGCTCGTTCTTCAACTGTATTCGCAGCAACTGCTCGGTAGATCCATGTGTGGCTAATGCCCTTGCTCTTTGAGTCAGCTCGATTAATTCTGTTAGCCCGCTGTTTGTAGTCTGAGTAGGTGCGGGGTACTTCTATGTTCCAGAGGTATGGTGCATAAAGGTTTAGCCCTTCCTGACCAACGTCTGAAGTAATAAGTATAGCAGGTCCGCTAACTGTATTAAAGGTTTTGATGTTGTTAGCTACTTCATCACTGCCCATGCCAACACCCCAAATAGGAAGGATTGGAATATCAGGGAACTTTTTCCTCAATGCTGCTAAGTAGGGGAACAATGTTCCATTAGTCCAGAACGTGAATAGGACAGACTTTTCACCAGACTCTACATAGGCTTCTAGATTGCTTTCAAGCAGTTGGTACTTAGCACTATGCTCAATGCCGATGTCTTCACCGAACTCAGCTACGATCTCCTTTGCGAACTTCCCATCGCTATTCTTGAGCCCCTCGGTAGTGTTGCAAATCATTCTGAGGACATCAATGTATGACCAGTTCGCTACAGGATTGTCTGGGTTGTAACGCTCTCGAGCTTTCTCTTCTGCCCAATCGTAGATAGCACGATCAGTATCTGACAGTTCGTAAACGATCTTCTTAGGTATGCTCTCGGGGAATTGTGCTGAGATGGTTGGATCGCTCTTCATAGCGATGTGCGTCCAATTCTCATGCTTCTTGCCAAGCAGTGGCAGCTTCGTGCGGTCCCATTCTTTTACATACAGCTCTTGCACGTAACCGTTGTTGAACATACCAAACTCTTGGCCATAGACTCGCTTGAAAGTGTCACGTGCTAAGTCGCTAACATCTGGTATATTAGGCGCCACTACAGAGAAGATGTTGCGGATGTTTAGAGGGCTTGTGGTATATGGGGTGGCTGTTAGTGCTAGCACGCCCATTCTCTTGGCTTCTGATTCATTGATCAAGCGGTAGAAACCCTCGCTGAGAAGGCTCATACCTGTGTTGATCTTCTGTGCTTCGTCAATAATGATAAGCACACGCTTACCCTTGGCAAGCTCCAACACTTGCATGAAGTCAGTGCGGTCATACGAACGTGACTTCTTACGTTCACCCTTTTTCTTTACCCAGTTGCCTTCTCGTACTTTTTCATAGTTAAGCACAAGTACTTGGTTGTTGGTCTGCTCATAGAACAAGTGACGATTACGCCGAGTCATATTCTCTTTGACACGAGCTACGTCAAGGTATGTCATACGGCGGAACTCTTGCTCCCAGTCATATTGTTTAATCTTTTTACAGAAGACTAGAACAAGGTCAACATCGCCAGCATCAAACATCTTCTGGCTTGTAAGGCAACTGAGCAAGGTCTTACCAGCACCGGTATCCCACTGAACAAGCACTCTTGGGCTTTCTGAGTGCAACTGCTTCCATACGTAGTTCAATCCAACATGCTGAAAGGGGAACAACTGGTGGTCATCCAGGAAAGGGCTACGCACTTCGTATGGTGTTGTACTGCATCTGAGCAGTGATTCGTAAGACTTTTTTGCTGCACCGTCTTCGAACCTTAATTCGTACTCGTTTTCCCTGATAATCCTATCGAATTCATCGATCCTATCACGGTTTTTTAAAGTACCATAATTGTCAAGAGAAAATAATTTCTTGACTTTTTCATCCAGGGAGGAGTATCTTAGTACTCCATTGAGTAATTTACTCTTTTGAACATATATAACCTTCTCCGAAGCCATGGATAAATACTAGCATGATCTACTAAAAAGATCAACTGAGGGAGTAGGAATTGATAGTAGGAGCAACTGAAGATAGTGAATACTGATATGGATAAAGATCCTTGTTCAACTGAAAGTATGGCTTATATTCAATACTTGTACGTGCTTCAGTCTCATTAGTTTTACTATTACCAAGGTAATCAATGTTCAGATCAGAATACAGAGGTGATTGCTTATAGTAAGGAATTACACTCACTCCACAGATATAAACATTTGAGTCAAGAGCAGTCATTCTCAGTTGGATACCACTTGCTGTCATGCCTGAGACTGTGCTGATGAAATAGTTTGGATCATTAATGCCAGTAGTGATTGGATACCAACCAGTAGTAGAATTGAAACTAGTTCCGCTTACGTTGGTGAACTCGTAACGTACTGGGTGATAGAAAGGTGCCAGCATGGAAACGTAGAATGTTTCATTGATTAATGGGTTTACCTGTACTACTTGCATACTAAACGTTAATGAATTAGCACCAGTAAAGCTTTCAATTTCAACATCGAACCAAGATCTAACTGGCAATGTTCCTGCGTTATATAACTTATAAGCAACTTCAGTTTGATTACCAAATGCATCAGTGCTGTACAAGCTTGCTCGGTATGTTCCGCTGTTCGTTGATGGGAGATACACTCTGGCCACACCGCTAATTCTCATGTTATTTCGGTCAGCTGGGCTCACCCAAGTTGTTGTTGGGCTACTAAACACACCGAGTTGGTAAAGCTTGTATGGGGTTCCACCAGTTGATCCACTAACAACTAGTTGGATAGTGTTGCTTGGAACGCTGCTGATGTAATTTGTGCCAGTTAGGGTTGTTGTCGTGAGACCACCAGTGATTGTTGCCACTGTTCCTGTCACTGTTGTTCCAGCAATAACACCGCTAGTAGTTGGGTTGATAAACTGCGTTGACAACGTAAGCGTTCCATTGCCAGAAGCCTGTGAATTAACAAGGAAATAGTAGTTGACGCCACCAACAGGAGAGTACGTCATATAACCAACAGAACCGAGACTAGGTCCACCAAAGTAAAGCTGCCAAGGTGTAGTTCCACTCGTGCTGTAGACATTTGGGATTGTAAAGTTGTAAGCAGCAACGTAAGAACCACCGCCAACAGAAATACCACTAACAGAAGTACCACTAATAGAAACAGAGGTTCCAGTGACAGTAGTAGATGAAAGACCGTACCAGTTAAGACCAGATGCGCCAGATGCTACGGTGAAGCTGGCGTCATAATAGTTAACCAAGTTGTTAGAATTTTGATAGCTAGGTGATTTTATACCATAAGTGGTGCCTGAAACAGTTCCCGAGACAGAGTAGATAGAACTTGATCCAAGATTACTCACGTAGCTGATATTAACGTTGTTAATACCCATTCTTGGAATCTGAGATGAAATGTTGTTCATCAAAGTAGGATCTTGTGCGATGGGTGCGCCTTGCGCCAAGAAGCTGCGCCAGTCAGTTGTAAGACCACCGATATTAAAGCTGTTAAATGTATCAATGGTGTTGAACCATGGTGTGAGTGCTACATTGTCTACGTTCAATGAAACATAGTTGGTATCTTGTGAAGGGAAGCCACTCGTCGTTCCACTAGTTGTATTGTTGTTAAAAATAAGATTGCCGGGAATTGCTCGGAGATCATCAAATGTTGTTTGGTAGAAAGCATTGATGTAGTTAACACCAACAAAATAAGACTCATTCCAGCTTTGTGGAACATTAATAGTATTGTAAGTGTGAACACTGTTCTCAGGGAATCTACGCTGCAAGAATTCGTTGTAAGGCTGGTTATTGTAATTACCATTCGAATCAAGCAGTTTGTAGCTAATGCTAGGGTCACTAATCTGTGAAGCTGTTCCTACGCCTACTGTTGTTGAGCCGTTGCTCTGAGAAGAGTTCAACGCAGCCAAGCTTGGCCAGTTGTTATTGCCAGCTACTGTTTGGCTAGCCAATCCGAACACAGTTGATGGACTGACCTGGTTGTTGACCTGTGTCTGAGAAGTAATGTAGTTGCTATTGTTTACAAAGGAATACTGAGTTGCATTACCGTTGATAATGTTTTGTTCAATATTACTGTAGTAGCTCTCAACACTGTATGGGAAAACATTAATTGTTCTGTTTACAACGTCAAATGGTAGATCGTACGCTTCTGGGACAAGGTGAGTGAATTCAAACTTCAGATAAGTACAGGAAGTAGCAGGAATTTCATACAATCCTCTGCGAAGAACAAAATCTCTTTGGATTGGTGACCACAAGAATGTGCTTGGGTCAACTGTGCCACCAGACGTAGAAGCAGTAGTGTAATAAACGTTAAATTTACAGCCACTATATATTGGATCAATGTACAAGGTATTGATCAATGATGGCGTTGGATCGCTGACCTGAGCATAAAAGAATACGATTGAGTCACCAACAGGTTGTGGTTCGCTCTTCCAATAAGACGTACCGGGAACGGTAAACGCATTAGACACAGGATAGCTAGAGTAGCTATAATTTTCAATAAAACCAAAAGGGTTTTGCGATATGATCGTATCAGTGCCGCTTAGAACGCTTACAGGCACATCAGTGCTCTGCAACACATTAAGCTTTATGCTGAAGTCTTTAACACCAACTGAGTAAGCGATGTTGGTTGTGGCGCCATTGGCACCATATGTAACAATGTTATTTTGACGGGTGATTCTAAGGTTGATACACGTAAAAGACGATAGGGTGCTAGGTGCAGTGTAGTTTAATGTATACCAATCGCTATTGCTAACATAGTCACTGCCGCCGTTGACAATAAAAGTAGACTGTCCAGGAAGAGCATTGAGGTTCTGATCGAGTAGTTCTACGAAGCAAGACACGTTAAGCACAGCAAAGCTGATGTAGTTATAGTACGTATTGGTAGTTAAATTGTAAGTAAGAACAATAGGGGCACTATTCGGTCCACCAAAGTTTTGGCTGGAGATCCAATTGGTATTTAACTGCTGTTCAAATGTAAGCAGACCATTAGAATTGTTTGTGATTGCTAAGCTAGGGTCAGCATAACCATTAGCATTCGTAGTGTTAAGAGCATCCACCACACCAGTGTGCGCATACACCTGGTTATAAACAAGACCGTTTACTGTTAAAGGTGGCGTAACCACCTGTGATACATAATCAAGAGATGGGTCTGTATTGTTTGGGATAATAGACATAATTACTGTGCACCGTACATTGTTGCTGTTACTCGTAGTGATGGGTTAGCGATACTATTGGAAGGGGTAGGCGATGTATCCGTCCCACTTGTTGTACAGAAGCTAATATTGCCTGTCTGATCAATGCTGGTCTCTTGTGTTTGCAAGTGAGCGAAATAGGGAGCGACACTGCTTGCATTATTCTTAACCCAGTATCTTGTGCTCGAGCCAGGCGTTGGATTGGTTGGGGGAGTTACCTGCGTCGTATTAATGGTTGGCTGCAGAAAGAAATAGTTTGAATAACCTGATGCAGTTGAAACGTTAGTCAACGGTACATTGTTGAACGCAACAATTGGGTTGCCAAAACTAACTACAAAATTGCATGGCATAATCTTATTAATACTGCTCAGCACTGCTTGTGCCTTGCCCTGATTCCAAGTAAAAACACCAGCATTGTCAATGAGAGGTATTAGAACAATTTCCTCTGAAGTATTAATACCACTTCTGCCGTAACCAGGCGTTCTCCATGACTCAACCACATAGAATTTAATACCAGTAAGACCTTCGCATAGCGTCATTAGACCCCATGCTGTGGCACCAATCTGGAATGCCTCTGCAGCACTGAGCAATCTTTCACGATAGCTAGCGTCTTTTGAAAGAACTTCTTGCCATTGAGATGCGGTCAGCTGATCAATAAATGGGTTGGTAGCAAAGCTATAAATTTCTGATGATTGTCTTTGCACTTGGAGAATAATTCCAAGAATGTTGTCAAGGTTACTGAACTCAATATTCTGTTGCCCTAGGCGAGCAACCAGCTGCAAGTTGTTGAGCTGCCCTGTACCACTGTTGCCCAGAAGAATCTTCATCAACGTGGTGAGATTGTCACCTTCATTGAAGTTGTATACATTATCTGGGAAGTTTGCTACTTTCTGTATAAAAGTAGAGTGCAGTGATATTGGAAGAATATTGGCAGGCATTAGAAGTTGCTAGCTCCCGTGATCGTGTAACCAATGTTGTAAAGGTTAGGCAACTGATTGCTGGCCAAGTTAAAGTCTTTGGTGTATGTATTGGTGACTGTTCCATCAAGAGCAACAGTATTAATACTGATCATTCTTACATTTGCCACACCCGCTACAGAAAGGACTTGCGATGCAATATCAGCAAAGGAAATCGTTCCTAAGTAGCTGATGTTGCTAAAGTAAGCATCAAGCTGGTTAAGAATGTTTGCTTGCGCTGTGGTGACGCTGTAGCCATTTGAGAATACAATTCTCATGTTGGGAACAACATTGATGAATTCAGCCTGGTGCACAAGCGTATTAGATCCAAAAGGTCTAGCTTGCTGCGTCAACGTCTCAACAGTGGTCACATCTTCGTTGTAAGAGTGCGCATACGCAACCCAAGTTGTAGAAGTTGGGAACGCAGGCCATCCAGTAATAATGTTGTTGGCGCCTGAATACAAAGCAAGACCAGTAATAGACTGGATACTTCCTTGAAGATTTGTGTTGTCATACAGTGGGTAGGCAGCAACAACACCGGATACAGTGAATGTTAAGTTTGTTCCAGACGCAGCGCCTGTAATACCCTTATTAAGGTAAATACCACTTGTTGTTACACCAGTAACATAGAAACCTGAACCAGATACAGGGCACAGGTAGTTAACGACAGTACAGCCAATAATCATTCCAGGTACAATGTTTGAGTTTACTGTTCCTGCGATTGGCAAGAAAGTCCCACCCGCTTGGCTTGATGAAATAGCTCCTGTGGTAAACGTGATCGGAGTAGCTGATGCTGGTGGGTTATTAGCGATTGGATAAACTACACCGCTGCTTATTGATGTATTGTAAATGTAAAAAGTATCTGGCGTTCCACTACTAGCAACACTAAATTGCGATGGGAAATTGATAACAGGCTGCACATTCAATGGAATGTAATAATTACCATTGGTAATTGAGTTAGTAGCCGCAATTGCTCCGCTAGCCAATACGTAGTTAACTGAGTTCAGGTAGGAAGTGCTGTTGCCTGAGCTCAGTGTAAAGTTTGGGTTGAATACTGTTTGTTCATTAGTGATAGAACCAGTTGTACCATTAATAAAAATATCAACATAATTACCGCTGGTTAGCGACTGTGATCTACTTGAGGCAGCATTGTACTCAGAAATTAACTGTGGTGTGTTGCCAATAAACAAATTTTGGTTTAACGCGCTGTTAGAGATATTAATCTTCAACGGGATTGTCGGCGTAGTTGGGTAGTAGTAATCAGTCTTATTGGCATAAGTAATTTGATTAAACGTATTAAGGTTGCTACCAAGCAATTCATTGCCCTGTGGGAAAAAATAGCCCGATATGCTTCCGAACGTTTGCCCAGAAATTCCATTAAAAGATAATGTTCCCGAGTAACCAACATCAGGATTATTCGATACAATGTAATCGTAGAATGTGTACGTACTTCCGCTTGTTGTGGCTCCACTGATTGTATAAGCACCAGCGTTTGTGCCGCTTGATACGAGTGAAGAACCTGAGATGGCGAGCCTATAAGGTGATGCCATATTGGCACTAATGTAGATACCACTCGCGATTGTGTTCGTAGAGTTACCACTGGTGGCAGTAAAAGCAAAACCACTTGCTGAAAGGCTAGGGTATACTCCTGAAATCATTGTATTCAGGGCAGCCTGTACACCACTAGAAGTTGTACTCCATAGCAAACCACTGCTAACTACATACGTAGTTCCTGTGTATGTAACGTTATTAACCTTCTGACCGCTATATGCAATAAGGCTGAAGGTAATGCTACCGGAGTTTGTGGTGCCACTTACAAAAGAATTGACTTGAAGCTGTTCGCTGTAGAAGTTCTGTTGGCTAACTGTGTTAACAAGGCTAACATTATTATCTTGCAAAGCAGTCACAGCATACATACCAGGAGTACCGGTATTATTGTTGAAAACAGTATTTGTCCATCTGCTCTGCAATTGCGCATCGCTTTCTGGATCAGCGCCACCAGTCATTGCTGAGGTGTTGGTTACTGAAGTAATCAAATTGTTTGGAGTTATCAACGTATTAATAACGTTAGCTGGTGCATTCCCGTTAGAACCAGGCAGGACAGCAGTAACTGGAACCAGTACGTTAGTATCACCAATGCCAATAATTGCAGGAGCAGTAGTCGCGTACACAATTGCTGTCGGATAATTTGTTCCAATTGGAATGGCTACCTGTGTACCAACAGGGATGTCCACAACGGTAGGCGATGGAGTATTGATGGTAAAGTTTACGGTTCCTACAGCTCTTTTACCCTGTTGGCGATAAACACCAAAGAGGTTGCAGAATGCATCTAGCTGCGGTCCAAACTTGGTGTTAACATCGTAACTATACGTTTGAAGGATAGAGTTATTATTAGCGTAGGCAATCTCCTGCGCTACAGCTTCCAAGATCTTATATGTGGCTGTGCCAACGCTAACGTCCCATGATGGGTCGTATACTGACAATGCAGCTTGAAGTCGGGCAAGAACCCCAGTTGTATCAGCCATTGTTTACATTAACTCCGTTATTGTCTATAGAGATATTTAAATTAATATTGCTTCCAGCCAGTGTGGTGATGTCTACGTTGGCCGATATTGAAGAATTCTGTACGCTTACCGTTATCGTATTAATAGATTGGATAATCTCACTTTTATTCCAATAAGATAGTTGAGCAGAATTTTGAGCATTTTGCAAGCTTATTGTCTGTTGTCCCTGGTAAAGTTGTAGCACTCGAGCAATTTCACTTTGAATTTTGCTAGTAGTACTTTTACTCTGAGACCCTCCTATCATGGAAAGCAATGAGCTACCAAAGCCTGGAGTCGTGTACCCAGTGCCAATTGGTTCTTGTAACCACAATGTGAGATCTTGCACAAGCTTATTTGAACCTACAACGAACTGTAGTTTCCCACCACTTAATTGGATATCTCCGCCGCTAACTGTAATCGTCTTCATAATATCTTATGCAAAATAAGGGTTGTAGTACATTATGCAATCCTAACTGCAGTTATGCCTGTTGCTGGCACACTCAATTCGGTACTCAATGCAATAACGTTTACTGAGCCAGTACTGTAAACAGGGTAGGCGGAAAGATAGATAGTTTGCGCCGAGCATCTAGTCTCCTTAGGCGATACGGACTGCGGTGAGGCCCGTGGCGTTTCCGTATCCACCAGTTATCGAGGACCAGACCGTACCGTTGGCGGTGTTTGTGATGGCGTAGAGTATAATTGCCTGGCTACTTGCAACGGTCAAAACGGTGCTGCAGTTCAGGGTAATTGTTTCGTCCTGGCCAGAACCAGTACCGAGGTATGAACTTGCGCTGGTTAGAGTTGAGGCTCCCGAGATGTATGCCGTCACATAGTCCGTGGTATTTGAGGTTTGGGTGATTGTAACCTGTCCGGTGATAAGCCATGTTCCTGCCGAGAGCGTCATGTATACAAGTTCACGAGCCGTTGATTGCGCTCCGTAGTTTCCTGTAATAAACGCGCTGTTGGCGTTCGATAGCGTTGTGTACGATGAGCCGTTCCAAACGTTCACTGACGTAGGCAAGGCAGCGCCGACAGGTGCTGTCCAAGTAGATCCACTAGGACTCGTGGCTGTGAGCACGTAACCACTGGTAGTTGTACCACCAGTAATTGTCATTCCACTAATACCCACAGTACCACTAACAGTAAGACCGCTGGCCACAATTAAATTACCGCCAACTGTGCCACCACTAGTAGCAAGAGCGTTAAACCCATTGATAGCAGTTGTTGCCCCCGTACCACCGTTAGCTATCGGCAAAGTTCCAGTCACACCGCTAGCAGAAACGTTTACAACGCTTACCCCAGTAACTCGCCCATAGGCATCTGTGGTAATTACTGGAATACCGCTAGAAGTACCATAGGTACCGGCTGTTCCTGCTGTAGCAAGACCAAAAGTAATATTGCCGCCAGATAGTTTTCCACCACCAGTTATCTGACCAGTTGTGCCAGTAACAACTGTGTTGTTAAGCGTAGCAATGTTGCCTGTTGCAGTGGTAACAATGCCAGATGTTGTTAAATATTGGCCTGAAAGCGTAACGAATTGTCCGCTAAGAGTCGTTAAGTTACCACTAGTAGAAACATATTGACCACTTAAAGTAGCCAAATTCGAAACAGTTGTTGTAACCGTTGTGTTGTTAGAGATAATGCTCTCTACGTTGGTAGTGGCTTGTAGCGTTGCTGCTTGTGATCCTGAACCAGGACCAGCGGTAACATCACCTGTAAGCTGAGTAATACCACTTCCACCACCACTGCTGGGAGTAGTAGGAGTCCAGTCGGAGCCATTCCACTCTAAGACTTGCCCATTGGTAGGAGCGACTGTAGCAATAGAATAGCCCTGGAGTTGGGTGGCGTTGTTACTACCACCACTACCGCTGATTGTTGCCCAGTACGCCCCACTAGCACTTGTAGCGACTATTGACTGACCAGATGTTGGAATACCACTCACAACTACACCGTTGATGGCTGTAGGAAGAGGAACCGTACTATCGATTCTTACAATGTTCGGAGTGTTTGCTGGGTTAGTAGTGCTAGCTTGCCCACCATATAAGAAGAGTCTGTATAGGCTAGTTCGCTTCTCTACCCACCAGACTTGACCAGCTTCCAGCTGGTTTATCTGTACGCCAGCTGGCATAGCTTGGAGGTCAATCTCGTATTGGAAACCTTTCATGTCAACGGCTTTGCAGTAATAGTTCTGCGCTGCGTTCTGAGCGTTGCTGAAAGGGTGCAACTGTGGGTTTGTTGTTAGGATTACCCTACGAACACCATTTGTTCTAAAGTTTTCATCAACAGTAAGATATCTAATCATGATACGAAGTTCAATCCATAGTGCATAATTTCACCATTTTTAATAGGTGCAGTTAACGATGCTGAAGTGGAGAAGCCGCCTGTGCGATCTCCCTGGTGCTGTACAGAAACAACATAGAATTCATAATTGTCTACGCCACCGTTTTCGTTGTCCAAAGTCATGCTGATTCTCATTCCTGGATAAAGCTCAGGCATAAATGTAAGTTGTACATCCGTAGTGAACTGATTCACCCAAGATTGCATAAACGTCTGTAGGGCATAGATGTACTCAAGCGAGTTGCTGTGGATAACACTCTGCTGGCTTACAGATGGTCTAATGCCGTATCTGTTTAAGAAATTCTGTACGTTCTTCTGGTTAGCTGCCAGTGTATTAACGTTCTGGTTATACTTACCAAAAAGGATTTGCATCGTTGAAACATCTTGGATGCTAACGATACCTTGGGTATTAATCTGGTCAGCATTGGTAACGCTTTGTCCAATACCAGTTGTGTCACCAATAACAGCTACGTGGGTGACAAGTTGGGTATCATCGTGATAGATCTGGAAGTCAATAATCTCCACAGGGCTGATATCTAATGATGGTTGCGTTCCATACACTCCGTAATAATCAGGGAACCATGCTACGAAGTCACCATTCGGTGCGCTTTGATATACGCGCAGTCCTGCTGCAATGATTTGTGTAATGTCCTGCATTACAGGATTATCAAGGATAAAGCCCTGAGGTGTGCCCTGAAGGATTGATGCCTGGACGTTCCAGTTAGGAGCTTGGAACAGAGTGTTGTAGTTGCCAGTTGCACTGAACGCTGAGTTGCTTCCTGATAGTGCAACGTTATAGTGTACGGGACCGCTATTAGGCGTATTGTAACTATTAGTGTTGTTGGTAGCAATTACAGGGTTGTAATTCTGATTCGGGTTGCTACCCCAGCCTGGGTGCAGAATAATAGGTCTACGGCAACCAATCAGTCTTGCTTTCCATCCACCACCCCAGTTTTGCCATTGGCCACCAACAATCTGACTCCAGTTGATTGCGACCTCATTCAATGGTACGCCTGGTGCATTGGCTTGGATTGAATATCCTACTCCTGGGATAGCTTGCGTAATACCATTTGCGTTATCTGCAGGAGGTGCTTCTCCAAAGTTAACGCTCATAATGGTTACGTGCTGAGGTGCTGCGCCACCATCCTTTGGCACTTCCCAGAACATAAGGTCACCAGCTTGTGGTTGCTGTGTATTAGGGATCCATTGGCCATACTTTTCTGGTTGGCTACCATCAGTTGGCCCACACTCAGTCCATGTGTCACCCCAGTTGAGTCCACCAAGCTTAATACCAATCGTAGAATAACCCCAGTAAGCAATGCCAGAACAGTCAAATGATCCTTGTTTAGAACCATAAGCACCTGGGTTCGATCTACCATTAGCAGATTCTGTATAAGCGTCACCAATCTGACCACGTAAGTTGTGGATAAGCTTATTCAATGCTTTTGTTATGGCATTTGGATCTTGAGCACCGGATGTATTCTCGCCATAATATGTGTTAACGTTCTTAGTATTTAGATTAGGTTGTACGCCAACAGTGATCTTTGAACTGTCTGCCCATTCGAAGGTTACCTTGGCACTAGTACCAACTGCTTGTGAGCTTTGACCGTTTGTATAGTTCGATGCTTTCCATGCGGTGGGGTCACCGATGCTACCGTTTAGGTATGCGACTACACCTGGGTGGCATTGAAAATAATCGATTGTTGGATCGTAGACTGCTTGCCCCTTGTTTTGCGTGTTAGGTTTTTGTGGCAAGCTAGTTGCTCTAACTGCTACAACGCGCTGTGTGCTCTGGTTCGTTAGCAGCAGTAATCTTCCGTTATAAGTATTCTTACCAGGGTTCTCAGCTAACCACGACATTGCATTGTTGATTATTGTTTTATCATTCAAAGAAGCATAAGAAAAAGGTGCAGAACAGTAATAAATATCCTCGTTGATCAGAGGAAGTTTTACTGGGTTCATTGCGTAAGGGCCAGGAAAGTTAGCTTTATTACCAGCAATTGGGTTAGTTATAAACGATACAACCTTTGATGCATCAATATTGATGCCGACACCACCATCTGGCGGATTGAGGTATGCGGCTGTTTTATTCCCTTTAAACGTTGTGCTGTTTGAAGATACGCTCTTACCGCCTACGATGCCATCACCACTAAGCATTTTGTTTAGATTGTTTACGATGCCTTGATTAATCTGTGTATACGGGCTTAGGCTGTTAGAGAAAGCACCAGCGGCAAAGTTAAGGAAGTTATAAGGAATACCCTGGATGTGAATGGAATTCTGGTTCCAGCCACAAACCTGTGTAAGAACGTTTACAAGTGCCTGCGCCACACCACCATCGTTGATTGTTTGGTCAGTGCTAGCAGCAGCAGGGTCCATGTAGTTAAGAAGCAAAGATTGATACGTAATAAGGGTGTCATCCCAGTACGTCTGCTGAAGGATGTATAACGTGCAAGATGCTTGAATTGTTACCGGTGTTGGCACCAAAGTTTCAATAGGAGCATATGTAACCAAGCCAGTAAAGCATTGAACAAACTTTGTACGCTTCAAGAATACAGTAATACGGTCCATCGTATTAATGACACGGTTGTATTTACGCCTTGGATTGTTCAAGGTCATTGTAAACGTACTTGTTTGATTGATTTCTCTATTCATCTGAAAGTTCATAATGTCTGCTGAGACGTCAAGAACCCCGTTGTTAAGAGTAGAGATGGCCACGCTAATGTCAGGGGAATATACAAATGTTCCTGATTGGTTAAAGCTCATTATCCTGGCAGTCCTAAAATTTGTGAAGCATTAGTAGCAAGTCCGGCGATGTTTACCCAATTAGAGCCAAATTGTCCTTGATCAGAAGCAGTTGGTGGATAAATTAATGATACGTTCGCTGAAGTCAATGGAGTGTTAGCAACGTTCGGAGTAATTATATTCATATTATAGTTGGTTATGAATACATTTTGAAACTTTATGTATTGTTTTTGTGACTGTCTAATCCAACCATTATACGTTAAAGGTTTAAGCGGCGTATTACTGATGATTGTATTGTAGATTGGCGATGAAGGGTCTGAGTTATTCTCGTACGTAAAGATCATTGGTGAGTTTGTTGAACCATTAACCATGGCCAATTGATGCACTCTGATTGCATCTTGGAATGCGTTCATCATTGCGAAACCATCACTTGGGTCGATATTCTCGAAACCAAGCTGAGTTGCATACTGATTGGAATTTGTCAACGGCCAAGCTACAGTAAAGCTTACGTTCATTTCAGCTCTACGAATGGGAATCCATGCCATCGTATCGCGTAGCTGTTGATTAGAAAATTCATTTGATGTGGCAGTTGTTATCGACTGTATCCAAAGTTCATACGTCGTAAAAGAACTACCATTGCTTAGAGTTACGGTTGCGTTCCCAGCCATGCCTGCCAACTTTGTGTTCCTACAGTGTTAGTCTCATGTATCATGCCTTGGGAGTTACTCCAAGCCAATCCATTAAAACTTATAGACTGTGCATCCTGATGCAAAATAGGTTGAGATACTTTGCAATTGTAATAATATGTGTCAATAGGTTGTGCCATAATATTCCTTATTAATTTGGTAGATTGACATTAATTGCATTAGCGGATGCTATGCCGTTAAATGTTCCATTGTAACCAGTCTCTCCACCATTTGATTTAACGATATGGCTTAATGCATTGGCAGTCGCTGCGTTTGTAGCGATGCCACTGATGTCATAATCAGCTTCAAAGTTGATGAAATAAGGGTAGGTAACCGTTGTAATGTCCCAACCCAACTGCATTTGCTCTAGCCATACTCTTTGTGTGATGCCTTTGCTAGGCACAGCAAATGTTGTAGAAACTTTGTTTTGGTTTTGGTTGTCTTGAATTGTTTTAAAGTTTTGATATAAATTAATTAAGTTTGGCCTACTACCAGCTTCACCTTGCACCGTCATTGTAGTAATTTGAACAGATAGAAGTTGGGTTACACGACCACCGATCGTGCTAAAGCTTTGTGTATTTAATACATAATTCCAAGTAAGACTGTCAATGTTGAATGGAAAATTGTATGTAATGCCCGTAGTATTATCAGTAAAGTAAGCTACGTCTTGTACTGCTGTTGCGTTTGTAGTCGGGTTGTTCATTATCCGTTAGTTCGTCCGGCACCATTGGTTGACGCCTTTGTGTGAGCCTTAAGATACTTAGAGGCTGTTTGATCAAATGAAACAATAATTTGCACTGCTTGTGCATAGTTTCCTGAGTTAATATCTTTTTGAGCAGTTGTAATGACGTTCTGGGAAGCTTTGACTCCTGCTTGCGTATAGGAATTCTGTGAGAGTTTTTGTTTCAATGCATTCAATTGACTTGTTGTTTCAGTCGGTGACGTGCCAAAATCTGAATATATGGGCCTGGGTGCGCCGCCACGTCCATATCCAGTGGCTGTTTGAATTGCTATTTGTGAATTTTGATTGGCATTTTTATTGACTGTATATGGAACGTATCCGCCGTCAGTAGGATCTACTCCCATAAAATTTGCATCTGCTTTATTAACAGCCTCTACCTGCTTCGATGTCAGCGTAGTGGGACCAGGTGATGTGGACTGAGCACCGAATGTTTTGTTGCCTTGGTCCTGAGCGATTGATGCTTCAGCCCAGGCAACGGCTTGCTGTGGTGTTGTTACATCAGTAATGCCCATTTGTGGTAGCGCTGCAGCCAGGATCATTGCCTTAGCATTGAGCTCTTGTGTCAAAGCAGCACCAGTTAAGCTGGTATTAATACCAAGCATTTGAAGAATTTGCATATTGCTTTGGTTTCTCAACTGGTTTACTTGCGTTGGCGACATCGACTGCATTTTGGCATAAAGGTTCATATAATTGGTGCTTCCACCAATACTGCTTCTTGCCATCAAAGCATTACCAAGCTGTGTACCAAACAACTCAGTACCAGTAAGACCAGCCGTTTGTGCAACGAGCGTCAATGGATTATTATTACCTAAAATAGAACCATAAGCATTCGCATTTGCTCCAAGTTTTGCACCAGCGGCTTGAGTGGCACCAATGCCCATAACCTGCGACAATGCTTGCTGTGTAGCGTATGTGTTGTAAGCAGCTGAAGTTGTAGTATCGTTTTCAAGCTTTTTGGTGATTCTTAACATCTGTGCCATGCTTTGCACATTTACACCAACACCCAAACCAGCACCAAAGTATTGCTGCGATTGTTGAGCACTCATACCGAATTGACCTTGAGCTTGCAATGCCAAACCAACATATTGATTCAGTTGGTTGCCTCTAAGACCCATAGAGGCACCATTTGTTTGGTTCTGCATTACATCTTGGAAACTAAAGTTTGGATTAAGACCAAAATCTGATCTTGTTAAAGCACTCCACATATTGCTAGCGGTTCTACCGTTATCAGTTTCACCGTAGGCTGCACCCTGTGCCTGTGAAATGCCAGTAAACTGACGCATAATACCAACAGTGCCATACGCTAATTGTGCTGCGATACCGGCATAACCAGTAAACTTTGTAAACCCTTCAACTATTTTGCTTCCAAAAATTTGAGCAACTTTGTCAGCTACTTTAAGAGCAGATCTTTCTGGCCCTTCTTCAGGAATACCACCAGTTCGCGTCGTAAAACGTTCACCAGTTGTTGGGTTGTAATACGTGTTTGTATTGTTCATTTCAGAACGTCTAATGGTATCTGGATCGACACCGCCCAACTCCAAAGAGTTACTAACTGCATCCATTAAATTCTTACCAATGAATGGAATTCTACCGAACGTTCTATTCATTGTCTTCATTGCGTATTGGTATGACAGAGAGGCAGATCTGCCTTCTTTACCACTAGGAATAATTCCACCATTCAAACGCTTGTTGAGGTTATAAAGGTGAGGGTAGTTCGCTTCAAGATCAGACAAAATATTTGATTGATTATCACCAGTTGGTGTAGACGCTCCCGAAACGCCCCAACCTCTAAAAGTTTCTGATCCTGCACCACCGCTATCTGGCGTTCTTCTACTACCAAATGGCTCTCCAGCGTCACTGCCACCTACAGGTGGTAGACCTCCAGGTGGAGGAGGAAGCGTTGGGCCACCGGGCGCAGGAACAACAATTGGTGTAGTACCAGCGTTTCTAGTACCTTTAACAAATTCTCTATATTGAGTTTGACCACCAGCACTCATTGAGTTGCTTAGTGTAAGCTGGTCGTAACCAGTAGAAACACCTACTCTGCCAGAAAAGTCTTGGCTTGCTGTAGCACTATTCGCCACACCACCTGTGTAACCGCCAGCCATACCAACTAGGTTCATGGCGTTATTGATATTGCCGCCAAGACCTTTGACACTATTAAGAATCTCGTTAACCAACTGCATAGTGCTATTAAGCGTGGTTTGGTTAGCCTGCTCAACAGTACTCATCACTTGAACGGCAGATTTAGCTGCTTCAATCGTACTTAGAACGTCGTCCCAGTATCCTTTTAGTTTGGAAGTACGATCAGAGAGTGATTCAAGCGAGTCACTCATTGCTTCAAAGTCAGCACGAATTTGATTGGTTACAGAGGCAACCTGTTGTACACCACCGAGCAATGGGCCAGTATTATTGGGAAATTCTATATTGGCTTCAATAGAATTGTTATCTGCCATTACTCACCACCAATCTGATTAATATCAATACCGTCAAACATGCCCATCATGCTTACTTGGCGTACAAACTCATCGTCAGCAGCTTTGTCTCTATGCTTTTCAGTGGCTTCGCCAATTTCTGCAAAGATCTTTTCAAGCTCTCGAGCTTCTTCGATGGTTTGTGGCGCAGTCCAAACAATTGGGCCACCGTTTTCTTCTTCTTCTTTTTTCTTTTCTGAGTATGCTTCGAACATTTCAGGGTTGTTGATAAACATATTTTGTTCAAAACGACTTTGTTCAAGATCGCTTTTCTCTTTACGTTTTCTCATCTCAACAGAAATAAGAATTCTTTCCTGTACTATATTGATATCATCACGGTGCAATATGCCTCTAAGGTAGGCAATCTCACCATGCTCAAGAACGTACGAATCTACTTTCCATCTTTTGGGGTATCCTTTTCCTCTTCTGTTTGTTCAAAAACATTAAAAGGAACAATTGGATCGATGATCCCAAGCTCTTGCAATACCATAACAACACGGTTCTCTAGCGCATCAATTTCATCGTAAAGCAAATCGATTGTTGCGTCATACCAGTTGTTGATTACGTATTCGTACTTCTGTCTTACGATGTTAATATTCTTATTGCTAGGAATAAGCGACTTACCATCTACGCTAACCAAACCAGCAGCGACTACTGCAGCTTTATATGCTCGGGCGTAGCCAACACTTTCAATGTATGGCTTGGTAATCAAGCTAATTTCTAACTTCTCATTGACGGTAAGAGTCTTAATCACAAACTTGTGAAAAGGAATCTTGGTAATCTCACGCTGGAGATAACCTACATACAATAAGCCTTCAAATTCGTCCTTCCATTCATCTGGGAACGAATCAATATCATTTACTTCGGCTTGGGGGAGGTCTCCACTCCCCCAGCCGTTGTTAATTTCTTTTGTCATATTACCTTTGGGTCTAGGGTTATACGTATAGTATATAACCTACCAGATTAATTTACTAGTTCTTGTTCAGGAAGCGGTTGTAAGGCTTCTTAACGCGGCGGCTACGGAGCTCAACCTGAGAGAAGTACTGACCAGTACCCGTACCAGATGCTGGAGCGGTAAGGACCGTACCAGCAATGTTATTAGCCAGAGCAGAACCGGTTACGATACCACCACTGACAACCGTAGTCGTCGAAGCAGGAGCAGCGAGTGTACCGTTGGTGTTGGAACTGACCAGACCAACAGCAGTACCGACAGCAGTACCAGAAGCAACAGCAGCAGCGGGGTGGATACCCTCAATCTGGATGAAACCGAAGTTACCAGCAGGGATATTAACCAAAGTAATACCAGCAAACTCACCGGCTTTTGTACCGACAGTGGTCACGTTACCGTTTACACCGCTAAGAGTTGTGTTAACACTGATGGTGTATTGGGTTCCCAAACCGTCTTGACGGACCTGAAGAGCAGCACCGGAGGCAGCAACACCGATGTAACGGTTGTTGTAGTCAACCCATACAGTCGACCAACCACCGGAGATCGTGGTACCTGTACCGTTGTAGGCAAGGGTGTAACGAGCACCGTCTGGGCCTGTCAAAGAGTAGTTGTTAGCACTTCCTGCGAGTGTACCCTGAGGTGTGCCGATACCAGCACCTGCACCAGTAGCACCACCAGCAGAAGCACCCTGAGCAGCGAAACCAGCGATGCTGAACGATGTCAGCGAGGCGCTTGTCTGCGTAAGGATGTTGAAGAACCCCTGTCCGCTAGCGTTAACCTGACGGTTGACACCAGTCGAAACCTGTGCAGGCACGTAGCCACCACTCGTTGAAACCTGGTCAGTGTTGACAGCAACAACGTTGATGACGTTCTGACGAGCACCAAGGCTGATCTTTGAGAACGTGTCTGCATCAACAACGTATTGAATGCCAGGAAGCATCTTGCGGTGGTCTGGAAGGAGGGCTTGGCCAACTCCTGCTTGCAATTGTACAATGTATGAACGTACAGTCATTTTAATTCATTTCCTTTCTTAGAAATTAGCTTTGAAGCTCGGTTCTCTGACGATACATGATTGTGATCGTTTTAGGGATTGTCATCGTACCGATCTGAATAAGCTCATCAATCTGCACATTGACTACAACGCAACCAGTGTAAGTAATTCTACGCTGGGTTCCATTGGGGTTGTTGATAATTTTGATGCAGGAGACTTCACCCTGAGCCAACTGAGCCTTGAAAACATCAAGAAGGTCTCCAGCGCCAACAAAGTTTGAACCAAGCTGTGCCCAGACTTCTGCATTCCATTGTTCCAAGAATGTAATTTCAAGCATACCTGCCTGCAAAGCTGCAGGGAGAGCGATCTCAATTGGGTAAGCTGAGTCCAACGGCTGAATTGGCTGAGGCTGAGCAACGGGCTGTGGAGCACGTTCGTTGATCATCTGAGCATAGATCAGAGGTTGGTTATTGTATGTGAAGGCTGTATAATGCCCACCTACACGGAAAGTTGAATTAGCCATGTGTTCTCCTAGTAAACTACGAGGTTAGTCTGCTGATTATTCACGATAACTGTACCGGTCTGTGAGTTGAGGCTCATAGTAATCTGGATGTAGTTGATCGGATAAGTCGGAGCATATTGGAAACTGATTTGAACTTCTGTTGGCAAACTTGGGTTAGTTTGGTAAGTTACGTTCTGGTAGCTCTGGATCAATCCCTGCTGTACAGCGTTGATCAGCGAGTTCTGAACAGTACCAACAGCGGCACCGAGGGTGTTCTGAGTCAATGGACCACCGACAAGGAAGCTGCTGTTCAGATCCTTATAGATGTTGTTAGCAAGCTGGTCACCAATTGCATTGATTGAAATCTCTTGCGTCAACCAGTTCGTAGTGTTCGTAGTCAGGCCCTGAAGGACATAGAAGTTGCCATCACGCTTCTGGAACAAGGTTGTAATACCGTAAGGCAAGTAGTTTGTTGAAGCATCGTTCAAACTAATCTGGTTTGGAATAGCATTGAAGCCATTAACAATTTTGTTAGTAATAGGCGTTGCAACGCTAGTCTGACCCACGAATGTACCTGCGATAGCAGCTGCTACATAGTAACCTGGGATGTTGAAGTTAACGTTAGCGTAGCCAGTGTTAACATTGAGGCCAGGGTTGTAGTTAATTTGCGTTGGGTACACCAATGAGACTCTTGAGTTACCGAAGCCACTCAAGGAAAGGTTCTGCAAGTTGGTAACTGATACTTGTCCGGCTGTCCCATCCACACCAATGAATGCACGTTGGTAGATACCAATGTTGGCTTGGCTCGTCAAGTAGTTGTTGACACCACTCGTTACGGCTGAAGTAGCGGGCTGGTTGTTTGAGATGAAACCATAAAGAGGCACAACAACATCGATAGCATTGAAGTTAGCAAGGTATGTTTGGTCACTACCAGTACCGCTTACGTTAGTGTTGAACACTCTCGACCAGTCTGAAGTGGTAGCCGACAACTGACCACTGCTAGACACTCTAGCTACTGGGAGGATAGAAACTGTGTTTGCACCGTTTTGATAAGCAAGCTGAGCAGCAAGAACTGCTGGGTTAACAACAGTTGTACCACTTACTGCTGAGCCAATGGCAGCAGCAACTTGGTTGAAAGTGTAGTAAGTTCCATAAGCGCCCCATTGGTGTCCGTACGTAATGTTTACGGTTCCACTTGGCAATGCAGACGTGGTAGAAGCTGTTACACCACTGGTTGTCAAATAGCTGTATGGCGAACCGCTAGCAGTGTTAATGTTGAAGTTAACACCGTATGTACCAGTAACGGTAGTGCTACCGCTCACCCAAGTAACAGTAAAACCTGAGTAGTTTGAATATGTGCCGGTACCAGTGGTAACAACCATTGGAGTAGAGAGCTGACCAATCGTTGCGCCACTAGCTGCTACTACATTAGCGAATGTATTTGTTGCACTAGAAAGCGTTGGCTGGTCAGCGATGATAGCGATGTTTAATGCTGTAGGGTTAATAGCATTTAGAGACGTCCCGGATTGAGTGACGTAAACGCCAGGTACCTGAGGACTCTGAAAAAATGGGCTGGGCATACATTCTCCTTCAATGCCTTATGCAAATTGCTTGTTGTTTTACAATGTTGCTTTTCTATATTTATTCTTTATTGTATGACCCTGAAGTGGTTACATAATTGGGCACTAGCTGACCAGAAACGACAGCAGAAGTAACCTGAGGAATGGTGTAGTTGTACTTAGTCTCATAGAAGTCACCAATGCAGTTGATGCGGATGCTGGCTTCATACGTTAATTCTTCTGGGCTCCATGGGGTTCCAGCTGTAATACTGTCCCCTAGCGGCACAAAAGTGTCCAACAACAATGTCATACCTACCAACGTATTGTTAGTAATACTTGCATTAAATGCAGTGCTTGCAGGGCTTCCTTGCCCCATAAGGATAAGGTTGGCGCAGCTATCGTACAAACGATCTCGTTCTTCTGAGTGCATCGCCATGATTTGAAGGTCAATACTACCCTCAAAATATCCTGTTCTTGTAACATTCATACCGGAGTATGTGACTCCGCTAATGGTGGTTCCTGATGATGAAACGCTATAAATATCGGGGTTTAGACCAGACCACTGGATCTTATTTGGCCTAAATTGCACCAAAACGCATGGCCATTCAACCAATTCCAATGGGTACTCGATAGTAATGCTATTTGGAACAAGATCTAGACTGGTATCAATTGGGCTCGTTGCCAATGCAGAAAATCCTGCATTCAAAGCTTCTACAATTGTTGTTTTAACTGCTGTTGTAAACACTTTAGATTACCGATCTTCCATAGATTATCTGGCTAACATCATCGCCAACTTCTGTTTTCATCAACATGTCAAAAATATCTTTGGATGTTGCTGTGCGCTTCCATTCGTCTACGCTCATCTGAATAGACTTCTTCATGAAGTGCAATCCATCTTTTTTAGGGTATTCCCACTCAGGATCACCTGTGTATAACTTACCTGTAATAGAAGTCCTTGTAATGATTGGTATTTTACCGATCTTATTCTGGCTGGCTCTTCTAAAAGAAATAGTTCCATCTGGGTTTCTGATAGGAATTACTCTTCCAGCTAAATCAACCATAGCGTGGGCAGTAACGCCTTTTTCAAGATCAAAAAGGTAAGCAGTCTCATCAGGCAAAGTAAGACCAACAATGCCTGTCTGAGCAATTGGGATCAAACTATTCAATCCTCTACCCGTATTACGTGGTCCAATAACCTGTGCAATTTCAAGGGCGCGTCTCGATAGTTGTTCAGTTAAGAACTGTGGGGCTAGGACTATCTCGCTCATATTACTGGAACGTTGTAATAAGGGTGTCCGGGCCAAACATTCTCGAGAGTAGTTTGCTGGTTTACAATGATCTGTGTATTGGTAAAAGGTTGTGTAGTGCCAACACGATATGGGTATTGAGCGGATGGGCCAGGACCAGTTCTAATAGTCTGTGGAGCTACCGAGCTGACTTGGAAGCGTTCGCTTGTAGAAGTAGGAACGCCATTCTCCCAGCTTTCCACACGCACAACTAGGTCACCAGTACGGATCTGTGGGAACCATGAGAATTGTACTCTTGGGTTCTGCTTCCAGAATTGACCAGTAGAAAGGTTTACACGTACGTCTTCTGTGTCAGCAGCAAGCATGTACAAGTGGTAGCAAGTAGGCTGAAAACCACCTGAGAATGTAGTTCCATAGCAAGTTGGGCAGTAACTGTTACCAGTTTGCTTATAAACGTTGCTAACTCGAGCCTGGATCGATGCAGTAGGATTAGAAGGATTCGGGCTGTCCTGGCATTCTTGGCAATAGCCAACAAGACCTGCCGCGGCGTCTTCTGCACGCCATAGCAAACGGACGATGCATTCTTCGCCAAACCATTGCAACGCTTCATCATGGAAACGCTGCTGGTCAACTTGCGTCCAGATTTCTCTTTGTTTTACAACAAGCAGAGGGCTTTCGAGCTGTGTGTTAAGCCCACCGCTTCCCGATACAACGGGACCTGGTTGTGGATTAATACCGCTCATTATTCACCAAACTCTTCATTGACTTCTTGATTGATCTTTTGTCTAGTTGAAATAGGTAAACTAAACCATAGAACATGGTCTCTATGCGCTTCTAGACAATCGCCACAGGCTTCTTCATCTTGTCTAAGATGCCTCATGTAACCACCATTAGTACCACAAGCTGCAGGTTTAAATTCCTGCACACCTCGATCACGGTTGCGCTTGTTGGCTTTGTCTCTTACAGCTTCTTGGCAAAGAATGCAAGCAGGTTCGCTGTTCTTACGGTGTAGATCATAACCATAAGGAGAACCACATTGGGCTCGATACGTTATCTCGTTCGTAGGTTCTACTAGCCTTTTTCTACCGGCTGTATAGCGTTTAGACCACGACACATTACGCTCCACCCATGTTAACTGCAAAATCAGCAACTTCGTTTTCCCACACTACGCGGGCAGTCCAACCTTGTTTTGCATACCAATCAATGAGATCCTGCGAGTTCTCCCCACGGTGCCAGTATGTTCCCCATACTTCTACAATCTCACGGGTGTCTGACTTTACGTAGTCTGGGATGTGAACGCCAACCTTTGGGTTCCCAATAAAATAACGCTTGTCTTGTGTGCTAACATAGCCAAGTGGTTCAAGAACGGGCTTAAGTGACAATTCCACTTTAGAAGACTTATTATTAGAACCATAGACGTTCATAAAACGGCCTTCTTTGTGAAGACGCACATTCTTTTCTGACATCTTTTTGCGGAACTCATCATCATATTTATGTTTTGCCAAGCGTTTTAAGTTACGCTCTCTGTGTTCTTCAAACGTGACCGTGCGTATGTAATGGCCAGCAACAAAACGTGTTTGACGTGTTTTATTTGTTTTTACAGTTTCACCGCATCCGCATCCACATAAGACATCTCGGTCTTGACATTCTGGACAAGTTTTACGGCTTGGACCGCCACGTGTTTTAATTTGTTCTTTTTCTTCATTGCAAACACGGCATACGTATTGGAGTGTGACTGGCATTATGCACCTCCAAGGTTGACTGCAGCGTACTGAAAGTGCGGACGACTCGGATTAGTGTACATACGTGGGATAAGACCACCAGCAACCAAAAGGCTTCTCTTCGATCCAACCATGAACTGACGCTTCATCTGACGCAGCTGCTTGTCAGCAACTTCCTTGTCAAACAGGTAAAGCTGCCACCAACGGTTGTAGTAATCTCTGCGGTCCATCCAAGCAGCGTTCATGCCTTGTGGCATAGGCTGCTCAATGTAGTTACGAGCAATGTGCTTCAAGAAGTGAGCATATGTTTGCGTAGCTAGTACACCGTAATAGGTAGTTGGGAATGGAACAATGGCATTAAGACCAATTTGGTAAGCAGGGTTAAAGATAGGCTGGAACTCAAAGTTAATGTAGTCCATGGTTTCGTCTTGCATAACCATAGCTACTTCTTCGTAAATCAAGAAGCCACTTTGATTGAGTTCCTGAAGGTATGGGCCACCAGCAGTGCTGTCAAAGCTCTTGTCAATGCGGTGAACAATACCAGCAACCAATTGACGTTGATCAGTGTCTAAGTTACTCCAGTAAGGCATCTGGTCAGTAACAACAAAGTTGTCTACGTAAGTTCTTGGGCTACCGCTATTAACTGTGTAGTTCCAAGTAACGGCATAGTTTCCTTGAATAGCAGTCTGGCTTGAATTAAGTGTGTACTGATATGTGCCAGTACTTTCATAACTAGTCTGTCCCGAAGCAAGAACCACAGTATTGCTATCAGTGTTTGTAATGTTGATCCATACGTATTTGTTATCAGGGTCAGCAAGAGAACCGCTGATATACGTTGTGATGCCAACAGGCTCTGCTGCATACTGTGGTATAGGACGTACTCTCATTGGTTACGAACCGATGTAAGTCATTGAAAGATAAGTGTGTTGGTATCCTGCTAGGCCGAATGCAGTAGCGCCAACAGATTGCTGATTATAAGTAGATTCAGAACCATTATAAGCAACAAGAGTGACAGACTGACCAGCAAAGCAATACTGAATATCAGAGAAAACAATGGTTTCAGGCCCTTGTTGATAAGGTCCGCCACTGCCACTTTGCAACAAGAAAGCACTGGAATGTGTTGGGTTACTAAATGTATTCCCCAAAGACAAGCCATAAATGCCAGGGAGAGAAACATTTCCTCCATTATTGACAAACCCTGCAGATGCATTGATTTGATAATAACCAGCAATAGGAGTAATTAACGATGTGCTACCGTCAGTCGTGAACCCACCTCTTAGATAACCAATGGCACCGCCAGTTGACATGTTGCTAATAGTTGCGTAACCACCACTTGAGGCAAGGGTGGTAGGTGCAGTCGCACCAATTCGTGCAGATGGAATGCCACTGATTGTTACGCCACCAACTGTTAAGTTACCGCTAACAGTTAAATTACCACCAACTACAACATTGCCATTGGGTGCACTAATAGCAGTTCCAGTGTTATTCGCATAAATTTCACCAGCAGCATTGATGGCATTTCCAACAGTAAGAGTATTGCCGACATTTACAGTTGTACCGGAAATTGTGGCAGCTTGTAATGTACCACTTGTGGTTATATTTCCAGCAACTTGCAATGCTCCGTTTGGAAATACGATTGAAGTACCATTGACATTGAAGTTTCCTGCAACACCCAAAGATCCTAGTACTGTTTCACCACCAGCTACTGTAACATTGCCACTGATAGTAACACCATTGGCAACAGTTAGACCATTATTAAGAGTAAGCGTTCCTGTGCTAGTAAGGTTAGATACATCAAAGTCAGATGCAATTGGTCCAGCAACCCATGGATAGTTAGTACCGCTTGTAGTACCAATGGTTGAAGTGCCTTCCTGAGCACGAAGGACTGTAGCTACGTTATTAGTACCACCACTGACGCTAGATACACCAGTGACATAGACAATCTCTTGTGAACCCGCTACACCAAAGTATCCTGGGTTTAGAGTGACAGCAATGGTATAGCCACCGCTTGGCACCGGCCAAGTTGTACCAGTAATGGTAGTTTGGCTGGTGTTATTGATCACACCTGATACGACACCGGATTGGAAATTAACACGTTGACGCAGAGTCATTTAATTCCTTAGGCCTTGGGCAAGTCAGCAGGTGTGCGGATAGGCTTTGTTGTGTTGGTTACATTACGAAGGAAAGTCTGTGGCATGCGGCCATCAACTGCAAAGTTTTCTGGGTTTGGAGTATTTTTGGGGGTATTTACCCAAACGTAAGACGGGTCGCCCTGTTGTCCCATGCTCACAGTAAGGATATCGCTGCCATTCACCTTAACAACGATCGCTACATGTTCGCCCGTTCCACCACCATAAACTACGTGGTCACCAGGCTGTACTTCTTCTACGGCAACACCCTTGGCACTCTTAACAAACAGTGCAAGGTGCTGTTCGTGGCTAAGGAATGTACCGGTGTAGCCCTCGTGGTCAAAACCAAGGCCATTAGGGTCATTACCATTAGCAAGAAATGCCCACAAGGTGCAAGAACCCGAGCAGTCGGTGTTGATAGGGAATCTGGGGGGCCAGACACCAATGGCATTCATACGGTTGGCGAGTTCTGAGTAGTTCCAGTTCCCAGGATTATTGGTGCGATTAGCTACGCCCCATTCGGCCCAAGCTACTTGTGCGTTACGTGTGTCATTCATATTATCTCCTTTGGTCTATTATCTACAGCAAAATTAAGAGGGTACTACATCTTCGCCTGATGGATAGTCAGGTTCTGTAAAGTCATTGGGTTGCAGGACTTCTTCTGCGGTGTACCCTTCGCTAGCAGGAATTATTGGTTCTATCCAATTAAGACCTGGCTGGTCATTATTCGCAGTGAAGTTGCCAGCATTATCAAGATTTTGATCGTTATCTAATGCATAATTATTAACATTGATAAGTGGTTGTACTTTACCAAATTCAACCAACAAGATGTTTAATATATAAGATTGCAGCTTACGTATACCACGGTAGCCTTCATACACTTTGGCGTTTGCGCTGTAATATCCTCGGTTACCTAGCATTAGAACGTTACCGTTCCTGTACCCGCCGTGCTGAATGTAAACACAACGTAACCGGTGTAAGTGGTCTTGGTGTAGGCGAGCGACGAGGTCGGCGTTCCGGTGTAGGTGCTTGGCAGAGAGATGATGACCACGCCACCCGTAGCCTGAACGGTGGTAGCGCCATTGAGACCCGAGCCCATTCCGTAGCCCGTTGAACTCCACCCTGCTCCGGTTGAGCCAGGTAAGTGGGTGGCGTAGCCACCACCACCGGCTGCGTAGTAGACCGCCGTTCCGGTAATCGAACTCTGAAGTCCGTCACCACCATTACCACCGATACCGGTTAGGGAGCTGAAGCCGGTTCCGTTCGTACCGGCGCTACCAGCACCACCACCACCGCCGTAGCCGAACGCGTTTCCCGTGCCACCGGCATTTCCCTGTCCCGAAGTTCCGGCGTAGGAGGTCGTGGTGTTAGAGCCACCAGCAGATCCAACTACACCCGAGCCACCGGAGTTGAACTGACCACCACCGAGTGAGGTTGTGGTATTAAACGTCGAGTTGCCACCATTGCTCGAGGAGCCCTTAGCACCGACGACGATTGTGTAGTCAGTTCCTAATTTAATTGTTGGTGTAATGGTCTGCATACCACCAGCACCACCGGCAAAGCGAGGCGTGGAGTAGGAGCCACCGCCACCGACGATGAGCACAGTTGCAGCAAAAAACGGTGAGAACATACCGAGTGTTTGAATAGCATCGTCCGCAAATGTGGTTACAAGTGGCATTAGAACTTAGTCAATCCTGCTAACAGTGTCCAAGTAGGCGTGTTTGACGTGCAAATCACAGTAAACGTATAAGAATCAAGAGTGTTGGCATCGGCTGATGACCATGCTGTACCACCTTGGTAGTACGTAGTAATACCATTGTTTGTTGCGCCCTGCAATGGGAGTGCTGAGCTACTTGCACCCGCCTGATTACCATTAATGGTAACGTTGCTGGGCAGATAAGCCGTAGAACCATTATTTACAAGCAAAGCAAAAGTGGCACTTACACCAGATACGGTTGGTGCTCCGGTGATTGCTACTGTATATGAACCAGATGGTGCTGTATTATAGAAGTAGAAAGAGCTGTTTGCTGCATTAAGCGTAGCTGGAGTAGCTGTTCCGCTAAGCACTGTTGATCCACTGTATGATACAACTTCATAAGCACCCTGAAGAATAGGGTTGATAATAGCACTAGCTACAGTGAGTGTACCACTAAACGAAGCATTGCCAATTTGCGTTAAAGCACCAGATACGGTAAGACCAGAAGCAGCTACCAGGTTGCCACCAACAGTACCACCAGAGATAGCAAGGTTGTTAAACCCAGAGATAGCAGTGGTTGATCCTGTTCCACCCTGTGTAATTGGCAATCCTGCCCCAGCAGCCGTTTTAGAGAGGAAGACAACTGAGTTGTTCGCTGCTGTATTGATTACTGTAATTGTATAAGTAGCCCATGTGCTGGGGTCTGCCGAAGCCCACTGAGTTCCACCTTGGTAATAGGTAGTAAAAGAACGTACTGGCGTTGCCGTTCCTGTTCCGCTTGATACACCGACAGTAGTGTTTAGTACAGTAAAGTTGTTTGCAGTCGAAGCAAAGACCTGAACGTTCGTTAAATTAAGCGATGAACCAGAAGCAATGCCAAGACCTGTGATGTTAACGGTGGCTCCTCCAATAAGAGAGTTAGCACAGGTATAGGTAACAGATGTGCCGTTACCCGATGCTGCCGTTACTGTATAGGAGGTGGGTGATGTTTGCCCATTTGTGGGAAGGCTGGCAGTAGAACCAGATGCAGCAAGCTGGTAGCCATCAATAGAAATTGATGAAGGCAGGTAAGCAGTTGCACCGTTATTCACCGCGAAGTTAGCAGTTGTGGCATAACCGTTTGCAGCACCACGGTAAGTCGCATAGTTAATCGGGTAAGGACCCGTAGGGTTTGAAGTGTATGCGAAGTATGGTCCATTTGTGTTAGTAACACTGATGGGCGTTCCCGAACTTGGAGCTACAGCAGAAGTAGACAGAGCTGTTGAGAATGCTCCAACAATTTGTGGTGCTGTCAGAACTGGCGCGGTGATCGCGGGATTAGTTGAGTAAACTACTGTGCCGGTTCCCGTTTGACCAGCCCAAGGGCCGCTGGTCGGATACCAGACACCGTTGTAGTAGATGCACGAGAAACTGTTGTACCAAGTCGGAAGGGCAACGCTTGAAACCTGGCTTGCATTTATTTGGATTTTGTCGGTTCCACTACCGGAAACAGTTACCGTGTATAGAGAACTATTTAATGAAATATTGTTGGTGGTTCCGTTTGCTGTTCCGCTCGGAAGAGTAAGTGTAAGAGTGCCAGTAAGGGTAGTGACTAATGATGTTTCTCCAGCCGTAATGGTGGGGTTGCTCGTGGAGGTGTGAGTGACGAAGTTGTTCGTCTGTGAGAGAAGCGTGGCCTGCGTCGAGCTGATGCTCTTGCCCTGAATAGCGCCGACCACCGAGGCAGTGGCGGTTCCGGTCACGTCACCCGTCAGAGGGAGTGCGCCGGTTGCGGAGCCGGTTCCACCGTTCGCTACTGGCAGAACGCCGATCATGTTGGTGATGTCGGTAGTCCATGTGTTGTACCAGTAGGAAGTACCGTCATAGACCCAGCCGTACGCTTCGCCTGGATCTACCGTATACGTGGTGTACGTCGTTTTTTGCGCTGACATTGATCCAGAAAGCGTGATGGTCGCAGACGAGTTGTTGATAATTGAGTACTGCGAGCCAGAGACGGGACTGGTCGGAAGAGTGATAGTAAATGGCGTTGAGCCAGTGCAAATCGAAACCTCGCCAAGCGCGGCGGTGGCGGCAGCCGAGCGCGTGGCAATGCTCTGGCTCTCCGTTGGCGACCAGTTGCCTGTAGTGACTGCCGAGCCGGTAGCGGTGACAGTGGTGGTCGAGGCAAGGTTTACCGCGAAGGTGTTGGTGCCGTTGGAGGAAGCGACCAGACCGCCCGTGGCGTTGTTCGCCCCCATACCCGTAATCGTGACGTAGGAGCCAGCCTTCGGAGCCGTACCGCCCGAGGTAGTGTAGGTGACGTAGGTGGTGTGACCGACTGAGTTAGTAACGGTGTAGGTGGCGCTTGCCGCGACACAAGACCAGATTGTCGAAGTGTGATCGATAACGTAGTCACCTACAAGGTAAGTCCCTTGCGTTGGTGGTCCTGAAGTCGTACCACCTACAAAGCGAGCGCCAGCAGTTGCATTGCCAATTCCAGTGGCATTAAAGTCCGAAGCAACATCTTCTCCAGTAAGCGTGATCGAGGTGCCTGTAATAGCACCCGTCATTGTTCCGCCTGATTTTTGAAGCGCACCAGCAACGGTCGTGTTTGCCGAGATGATGCTCTCGACGTTGGTGGTCGCAGCAAGAGTGGGGTTGGGGTAAGTACCTGAAAGGTCACCGCCAGCGGTATAACCACTGGTCATCACGTTATTGCCACCAATGGTTACAGTTCCACTAAATGTAGCGTTTCCAATGTGCGTTGAGGTACCAGTAACAGTAAGGTTGCCGCCAATTGTCATTGCGCCTGAATCAATTTCGCTAGCTACTGAAAGTGCCCCGCTGACTGTAAGCCCACTAGCAATTGCAAGATTACCGCTAATTGTTCCACCGGATCCTGGCAGGGCAGCATAAGCTACACCACTAACGGTGTTAAGGTTGCCTGAAATTAACGCGATAGAGCTCGTTTGACCAGTAACAATGCCTGAAGTTGTGTTGTATTGTCCAGACAGTGTAACAAATTGTCCACTAAGAGTAGCAAGATTTGCAACTGTACCTGTTACTGTTGGATTAACGTTGATTATGGTATTGACTACACCACTAACAGCAGTGGTTCCTACAAGTGTTGCAGCTACTGCACCTGTACCAGTTGCCGTTACGTCCCCAGTAAGAGAAGTAATTCCTCCTCCACCGCCACTAACCGTTGCTGGCACCCATTGTGTGTTGTTCCATACAAGAGATTGTCCGCTAGTAGCAGTTACACCACCAATGATGGGGCTGGTGATGTTCAATGCACCACTGATCGTACCGCCAGAGCGTTGCAGAGCAGAGTAAGCAACTCCGCTTACAGTGTTGAGGCTACCCGAAGTAGTTGCGTAAGCTCCACTAAGAGTTACGAACTGACCACTTAATGTTGACAGGTTGCTATTTGTTGTGTTGAGGTTCCCTGAGGTTACAGCATAGGCGCCTGACAATGCAACAAATTGACCTGACAGGGTGTTAAGACTGCCACTAATGCTCGCAATCGATCCAGTGTGACCGGTTACAATTCCGCTGGTTGTTACATACTGGCCACTGAGGGTAGCCAAGCTGCCTGACAAACTGGCGATATTAGCTTCATCAGTGACTTGCTTACCTGAAATTGTAGCAATATAACCAGATTGAGTAGTAACAACGCCAGACGTAGTGGCATATTGACCCGACAACGTTGCGAGTGAGCCACTCAAGGCAGCAACGTTTGCAGTAGTAGTGGTTACGATGCCGCTAGTTACCACATATTGACCTGAGAGAGTCGTAATCTCATTTGTAAGGGTGATTGCTGACGTATTGAACTGGAGGTCATCTACGGCTGTTCTAACGGGGAATACGTTGAACCCTGACGTAGTACCGATGGCATGGGCAACAGAAGATGTTCCATCCCAGCCACGTCCATTATTTGTACCGTCAGTCCATACGGTGATTAATGCATTCGTGCCAATGCTGATGGCTCCTGAAGCACAAAGAATCTTTTCTTCTGTGCCAAGGCCATAGTCAACTACAAGGGTAAATACACCACTAGTTCCAAGAGGGTTAGTAGTGGCAGTTCCGCTCGAGCTTACTTCATACCATCCTGCTGTATTTGCCAGTTGCAAAGTTTGACCAGCAGAGTACCCACTTGCCAAAACTGCGGAAAGGTACGTAGGTGTGGCAGCACCTGCAAGAGATCTAGGAGTTGTGTAATTGGGGTAAGCCATCAGTTAATTCCTAAGAAAATTGTACGCTAACGTTGAGTTGCAGGCTATCCCCTGGGTTTAAGTTAATTGCTGAGAAACTACTCTTCAAGAACATATATCCAGCTGGTCCTACAACCGGAGTGAGCGAGGGAATAATACTCGTCACCTTACTAGAGCCATTTGTAGCTCTAATTACATTGAAGACATTGGTTCCATTGCCAGAAGTTACAGTCATCACTTCGGTAAGCACCTGTACATTGAACGGAAAGGTACCTGGAAAGCCGCTGTAGCCGCTCACAGTGATGGTGGTATCCGTAGGTCCAACCTGATTTGCAAGCGACCCTACAGCTGAACTAGACTGACTGGTAAAAAGGCCTACCTCGGTGATCGAATCAATACCACTAGCAGTAAAAGTACCGTTACAAAGGTAAGTATCTCCTGACGTAACAGTAGTTACAATGCTTACTGTTCCAGAGATAGGAGTTCCCAAAGGGTTACCAAGAGCAATGTCGGTAGGCAAGGCAGTACTAATACCAGTTCCAAGGTAGAGGTATTTTGGCTCACTCAAGGAATAACCGACCCCTGTAATGGCATTCACAAAGTTGCTTCTTGTGTTAGAGGTCAGTACCGTGTTCATTATCTTCCTTTAAAGCAGTAGAACCAATGGCGCCGAGATCTTCCCGGTCACCATTGGCTCTAATAATTACTGCTTCTACCTTTAAACTAAAAGGTAAGTGTTCCATTAGCTCTGCTGACGGTACGTTCTCTTCTGACCAGTCTGGTACAGGTTTCCGCTGTAGCTAGCAAAGTAACCAGCGTATTGTTGCGTCTCAGAAACGTTTGTCTGGATCTGACGAACCTGTTGTTGAAGGGCAGGTACACCGCTCGAGCTGGCATTCGTGGTACCAGCCTGAAGCTGCGTAGCGTTAGCAATATTACCGTTGAAACCAACGAATGGAGTGTGAACAGTAGCGTCATCAATCCAGTTAGGTGTAGCGTTAGGAGCGCCTACGTAGCTTGGGTAAGCCTGACCCTCAGTACCGGAAGGTACAAAGGCAGTCAGCGTAGGAGCAGTACCAGTCAGATTAGATACGGTCAGGTTTACACCACTAGGAACGATGATGGTTGTAGTCGTGTCGTACAGGTAGTTAGCGCCACCAGCATTGACATAGAACGTGTAACCAGCAAGAGGACCAGCAGCAAGAGCTGCAACCAGACCACTAACTTGCGTACCAGTCGAGGTACCAGTCAGAGTTGAGGTTACAACACCAGTACCGAAACCACTAATGGTGAATGTACCAGCAGCTGCAGGGACTGAAAGCTCCAGGATACCGCTAGCCGTGTAGGCAGCGTTAACCATAATGGCTGGGTCAACAGCCTCGAAGTAGGCATTAGCACCACCGCGTGTTACACCACGCAGTGCGGCCTTTGTAGCCTGCTCGTTTGGAACGT